>Ga0182744_1000579_pt1 | contig 34063 bp, 25 predicted proteins | sample eDN3rd30CKraftMG_FD_128525 | JGI IMG/M metagenome (GOLD analysis project Ga0182744, IMG submission 128525) | Enriched Miracle-Growth compost microbial communities from Emeryville, California, USA - eDNA 3rd pass 30_C Kraft MG (version 2) (version 2) ... | reverse complement strand
TCATTACACGGTGCACCGTGTGGCCTTTGATGTCCATTCCGAGGATCTCAGTTGCCTTTTCCTCGGCTTCTTGCGGCGAATGAGCGAGCTTAACGCCGCCAGCCTTACCACGACCACCGGTCTTGACCTGGGCCTTGACTACGACTGTTCCGCCGCCTAGTTTTTCTGCACCCTCGCGTGCCTCTTGTGGAGTTGTTGCAACCACGCCACCAAGAACTGGGACGCCGTGCTTCTCGAAGATGTCGCGAGCTTGGTATTCGAACAGGTCCACCCTGCTGAGTCCTTCCATCGACCGGAAAATAAATATCTCGACATCGAGACATTTGTTAAAAGACTAACTGCTTTGTAGGCCCTTAGTCACACCGAGACCTGTTGAACAAGACACACTACTCACCTCTGTGCGGGCAACAGGCTCCGCGCACCTCGCCAACCAGCACTTAGAGTTTGGTTAGCGGCGCGAAACGGAGCAAAAGTCTTTTTGGTGATTCTGTGCCGAAGTCCACCTTAGCTACCGCGTTAGCTCCTGTGCCCTCCACCTGCAGCACAGTACCGAGTCCAAACTGGTCATGCGTGACCTTATCTCCCGGAGCCAATGCCGGGATTTCCGTGTCCTTTTTGGCTCGGGGATTGTTGAACGTTGGAGCTGCAGGTCCACGTGAACTTGCTCCAGATTTTTTCCATGCAGGAGTAGAAGACGATGCGCGCCACGAATCCGAATAACCCGAACCAACCGGAGTACCGAAGTCATCGGCGTCATGCGAGGACCGACCCGAACCGGAGTACGAGTTGCCATAGCCATTCGAGCCGCCATAGCCATTCGAGCCGCCATAGCTTCCCGGTGATCCATAGCGTGAGCGCACAGATTCCATAGTCGACTGTTTGCGATCCCACTGCCAGAGTTCCTCTGGAATGTCATCGAGGAACCTACTAGCAGGGAATTCGTTCGGTGTACCCCACGCCGAACGCGAGGAAGCGCGAGTAATGTACAGCCGCTCACGCGCTCTTGTAATGCCAACGTAAGCGAGCCGACGTTCCTCAGCCAGCTCCGCTTCGTCATGTAGCGCGCGCATATGGGGGAAGGTGCCATCTTCCATTCCGGTAAGAAATACCACCGGAAATTCGAGCCCTTTGGCGGTATGCAATGTCATCAGAGTTATGACCCCAGGATCAACCTTTGGCGCGTTCTCGTGCCCTGCATCGTCACTTGATGGGATCTGATCCGCATCCGCCACCAAAGAGACTCGTTCTAGGAAATCTGAAAGCGTCCCTTCCGGGTTCTCCTTCTCAAAATCACTCGCAACAGCGTGAAGTTCCGCGAGGTTGTCCACCCGAGATTGGTCCTGAGGATCATCAGAGACGCGCAGTTGCTCGAGATATCCCGTTTTATCCAGCACCTCACCTAGGATTTCGGCCGGCCCTGCCCCACCAGCAGCAGTTGCGCGCAACTGCGCTAATAGGTCACGGAAGTTACGTAACGGGTTAAGCGTGCGCGCTGTCATCCCGGCAATTGATTCAGCCACATTAAGAGCAGCGTCAAAGGATGTCCCATCGTGGGCCGCTGTAGCCGCCACTAGCCCCTCGGCACGTTCACCTAGACCGCGTTTGGGGACGTTGAAGATACGGCGCAAGTTGATGTCATCGTCCGGATTATTGATAGCGTGCAAATACGCGATGGCGTCCTTGATTTCCTTGCGTTCATAGAATCGCGTGCCGCCCACAACCTTGTACGGTAGCCCCACACGAATCAGCACCTCTTCTATCGCTCGTGACTGATTGTTTGTGCGATAGAAAATAGCCACGTCACCGGGGCGCACATCATGGTCATCCTGAAGCTTGTCAATCTGGGTGGCCACGTAACGAGCCTCTTCGTGCTCGTTATCACCCACGTATCCAACTATTTTTGGACCGTTCCCCGTTGCCGTCCATAGGTTCTTGGGGCGTCGATCTGAGTTCTTGGAGATAACCGAGTTTGCCGCGCTCAAGATGTTCTGCGTAGAGCGGTAGTTCTGTTCCAGCAAAATCGAGGTCGCGTTGGGATAGTCCTTTTCAAACTCCAAGATGTTACGGATAGTTGCGCCGCGGAAAGCATAGATGGACTGATCCGAGTCACCCACAACGGTGAGTTCACCCTGGCCAAGCGGGCCCTCGCTAGGACCGATCAGCTCCTTAACCAGCGTGTATTGTGCATGGTTTGTGTCTTGATATTCGTCTACCAGAATGTGTCGGAACTTGCGACGATAGTGTTCCGCTACCGCTGGAGAGCTCTGCATGAGCTCAACCGTGCGCACGATAAGGTCATCAAAATCCATTGCGTTGGCACTTGCCAGCCTGCGTTGATAGCGCTCATAAACCGCAGCCAAGATCGTATCCATCTCACTCTTTGCTGCGCGCTGGGCAAAATCTTGGGGTGAGATGAGTTCATCTTTAAGCCCCGAGATGAGATTAGCCATAGTCTTAGCCGAATAGCGTTTAGGGTCAATGTCCAGTTCACGCAGGATAAGGGTGATAAGGCGCTGCGAATCGGCAGAGTCGTAAATCGAAAACGACTTCTTCATGCCAATCGCTTCCGCATCGCGGCGCAGAATCCGCACACACGTGGAGTGGAAGGTTGAGACCCACATACGCTCACCTTCGGGGCCAACAAGCGCTGAGACTCGCTCCCGCATCTCTGCCGCGGCCTTGTTAGTAAAGGTGATAGCTAGTATTTGGCTGGGCCAAGCACGGCCTGTAGCCAGCAGGTAAGCGATCCGGTGGGCCAGAACCCTCGTTTTACCCGAACCTGCACCTGCCACAATAAGCAGCGGCGACCCGGCATGCTCAACTGCCGCCAGCTGCTGCGGGTTCAGACCCGCAAGCAGAGCGGAGACCTCCGCAGCGCGTGCAGCGTCCACGGTAGGAGCAGGGACATAATCCGGAACCTCGCCTTCAGTTGATGAGGCGAAGGTGGGCAAGTTTCCAAACAAAGAATCCATAACGAGACAAGCCTATCGGCAGCCCCTGACATTCAAGATCACCAACGGTCCCGTGCACGTCACTTCACTCCCGGCACCAGGGGGTTGACACAGCAAACTCAGCGTCGCCTCACAAGTGGCGGCCACCCCAAAACAGGGCCAGAAGAATATTGAGAACTGTCAACGCACCAACTGACATGATCAGCGGGCGCGGGGCGTCGTCGCCAAGTTTCTTAGCACGGAACGCAAGAACTACAACCACCAAGTTGACCACAAGTTTGACAATGATCTTGGCGTAATTGATATGGCCACCATCGCCCTGCATCTCCGTGACGCCCACCATGAGAATTCCCGTAACCAGAGCCGTCAGCGCGGCGTGCGGGATGCCCGCATACAGACCTGGCTTCTTCAGCGTAGCGATCCACCCACCAACGATGATTGCCCAGGAAACGAGGTGCAGGAAGAGTAGCGCGACATAGACGTAGTTCATGAGGCCATCCTAGGAAGAAAAGACGATACATGCACCCAGCCGACACTGTGAGTTCTGCCGGTGTGTGGCGTCATGCTAAGAAGTGTCCCCGCGAAGTCATAAAAGGGAGATGCACTAGATGATTCCATTAACAAAGGCAAGCGATACGTTAAACAAATTCCTGAGACAGACAATTTACAATACGAAGTCACCCAGAAAAGGAATATTCGCTGGTCAAGAGGCATGAAAAATACCCACAGTCACGCAGTGCGTTACGCCGTGTAAACAAATGGTCAACCTACGTAACAGTGGTTAATTCCATGATTCGGACACCATCGACTTTGCCCTACTAAAGCCGTAGCGTGAACGCCATGAACCGGACACTAACGCTCCCAATGACCGCTGCCCGCAGCGCGGCCGAGCGTGCCATTGTGTCCGCGCAGACCTGTTGCTGTTGTTGATTTTCAGCCAGAACCCTCCCTGCCCGCCTGTGGGCACCCGAGTTCACCGGTGTTGAGGATCAGCACAGCATCTCTATGCCCGAGCGATCCTGCACCAGCCCTATAGACCTGAGGATTGCCACGCATGACCGCGCCTAGCCAAACCGCAACCGAACCATATGACGATGCCCTGAACACCGAGCCTGCCACAGGCTCCACGACCGCATCTCAGCGCTCTAGAGCACAGGAATCCGCGGCGCACGAAAGTACGCCGGTACGTTCCGCAGCAATCCGCACCCCACGCGCAACCCGACCCAACGGGCAGTGGAAGATAGACGGCACCGAGCCACTGAACTCCAACGAAGAGTACAAAGCTGCCGACAACTCCCTGAACGTGCGCGAACGCATCGAGAACATCTACTCCAAGCAGGGCTTCGACTCCATCGAAGACACCGACCTGCACGGTCGCTTCCGCTGGTGGGGACTGTACACCCAACGCAAGCCTGGAATCGACGGCGGACGCACCGCACAACTCGAACCACACGAGCTCGAAGACCGCTATTTCATGATGCGAGTTCGCTCGGATGGACAGGCGCTCTCCCCCACTGCGCTGCGCGTGCTCGGATCAATCTCCGCGGACTTTGCTCGCGGCACTGCTGACATCACCGACCGTCAGAACATCCAATACCACTGGATCGACATTGAAAACGTGCCCGAGATCTGGCGCCGTCTCGAAACCGTTGGGCTCGAGACCACCACCGCGTGTGGAGACTCCCCCCGTGGATTCTTGGGCAGTCCCGTAGCAGGCATCGCCGCCGACGAGATTATCGACCCCACTCCCGTGCTAACCGAGATCAGGAAGCGGTTCCTTGGTGATAAGGAGCTGGCAAACCTGCCACGCAAATTTAAAACAGCCGTCACCGGGCACCCCAGCCTTGACGTAGTGCACGAAATCAACGACATCTCGCTGGTAGGCGTGGTTCACCCAGAACTTGGTCCGGGTTATGACCTGTGGGTTGGTGGAGCATTGTCCACCACACCGCGACTCGGCGAACGCCTAGGCGCTTTTGTCACCCAGGAGCAGGCCGCCGATGTCTGGCACGGTGTGATCCGCATATTCCGTGACTACGGCTACCGCCGCTTACGCAACAAGGCACGCCTCAAGTTCCTGCTTGCCGACTGGGGAACCGCAAAATTCCGCGAAGTGCTCGAAACCGAATACCTCGGCTACAAGTTGCCAGACGGTCCCGCACCTGCCCCAGCAACTCGTCCCGGCGACCACGTAGGCGTTCACGAACAAAAAGACGGAAGGTTCTACGTTGGTGCGGCGCCCATGGTTGGACGAGTAGGCGGCAACACGCTCACCGGTCTCGCCGACCTAGTTGAACAAGTTGGCGCAGAATCAGTTCGCCTAACTGCCTACCAGAAACTCGTCATCTTGGGCGTACCAGGTGACAGAGTTGACGAACTCCTTGAAGGTCTTGAACCACTCGGCCTGACCGCGCGCCCATCACTGTTCCGCCGTTCGACAATGGCCTGCACCGGCGTAGAGTTCTGCAAGCTAGCCATCGTAGACACCAAAGACACCGCAGCCAAGGTCATCGGCGAACTCGAGGAACGACTCGAAGCGAACCCCATTGCACTCGATCGCCCGATCGAACTCAACATCAACGGCTGCCCCAATTCCTGTGCTCGCATCCAAACCTCCGACATCGGCCTTAAAGGTCAGATCATCACGGTGGATGGCGAACAAGTACCCGGGTTCCAAGTGCACCTTGGCGGCGGGCTAGCCGGCGAAGGTAAAGACGAAGGCGGACTGGGACGCACAGTGCGCGGACTTAAGGTGCCTGCAACAGAAATCTCGCAGTACGTAGAGCGCCTTGTACGCACATTCGAAGACCAACGCACACCCGGAGAGACCTTTGCCCACTGGGCACATCGCGCCCCAGAGGAGAGTCTCGTATGAGTTCATTAGCTGAAGCTCGCGCAGCCGCTCTAGCCCGGGAGGAAGCACGCACTGCCTCCCGCCTCGCTCACGAGACCGCTCGTGCCCGCGATTGGCAGCGACCACGCCGCAGCACGAGCGAACTTCAAGAACTCGCCGAGCAGGGTGCACGTCTGCTCGGCGGATCTGGCATCGGCGCACACGATGAAGCCTCCTTTGACGAGGTCATCGCATGGGTCGCAGACACCTTTGGCTACCGCGCCGGTGTTGCCTGCTCCATGGCGGACGCAGTTCTGCCACACACTGTGGCTAGCCAACTGCCATGGGTGGATGTGCTGTTTCTGGAAACCGGATACCACTTCGCAGAAACCATCGGGACTCGAGACATCGTGGCTACCACAATGGAGGTCACCATCCGTGACATCCAATCAGAGCAGTCAGTTGCCCAGCAGGATGCCGAATACGGCAAAGATCTCTTTGCCCGCGATCCCGCCCTATGCTGCCAACTGCGAAAGGTAGTTCCACTGACCAAAGCCCTCGCACCCTACGAAGTATGGTTCACAGGGGTGCGTCGCGATGAAGCGCCAACCCGCACTAACACGCCTCTGGTCACCTTTGATGAGAAGAACGGCCTGGTCAAAGTCAACCCGCTAGCGTCCTGGAGTTTCGACGAGTTGCTCGGCTACGCGGCCGCATATCAAGTACCAATCAACCCACTTTTGAGTCAGGGCTACCCCTCCATTGGCTGCGAACCGTGCACCCGAAAAGTAGCTCCAGGTGAAGACCCTCGATCTGGCCGCTGGGCCGGCCTCGAAAAAACAGAGTGCGGACTGCACACATGAGTACCCCGACCGTTACCCACACCAAGGACACAGATACCGTGAGCGACGTACTTTTCGCCCAGGGCGAGGATCAATTAGAAGCCAACGAACTCGTCGAAAATCAGGGGTTTGAACTGAGCCTATTGGATGCCCTCGAGGCCGAGGCCGTCCACATTATTCGCGAGGTTGTAGCCGAATTTGAGCGCCCAGCACTCCTGTTCTCCGGCGGCAAAGACTCCGTAGTCATGTTGCATCTAGCGGCCAAAGCGTTTTGGCCAGCGCCAGTCCCCATCCCACTGCTGCACGTGGATACCGGTCACAACTTTCCGGAAGTCTTGGAATTCCGTGATGACACAGTAGCGCGCCTCGGCGTGCGCCTCGAAGTAGCGCGCGTTCAGGACTACATCGACGACGGCCGACTCCAAGAACGTGCAGACGGAACGCGCAACCCCCTGCAAACCCAACCGCTGCTAGACGCAATCTCGCAGCACCGCTTTGACGCTCTGTTTGGCGGCGGAAGACGCGACGAAGAAAAGGCTCGCGCCAAGGAACGCGTCATCTCACTGCGCGACGAATTCGGCCAGTGGGACCCCCGCAACCAACGACCAGAACTGTGGGATCTGTACAACGGCCGGCACCGCCCCGGCGAACACGTGCGCGCATTTCCCTTGTCCAACTGGACTGAACTTGATGTGTGGCGCTACATCGAGCGCGAAAACATTGATCTACCACCGCTCTACTACGCGCACTATCGCGACGTGGTAGAGCGCGACGGAATGCTGCTCGCTGTTGGTGAATTCATCACGCCGCGCGAGTCAGAAACCGTTGAATCGCGCCTTGTGCGCTACCGCACGGTGGGAGATATGTCCTGCACCGGCGCCGTGGAGTCCGATGCCAAGGATGTGGCAGACGTCATCACCGAAATCGCCGCCACCCGCATCACCGAACGCGGTGCTACTCGCGCCGATGACCGCCTCTCCGAGGCCGCCATGGAAGACCGCAAGAAGGAGGGCTACTTCTAATGAGCACGTTGCTTCGACTCGCCACCGCAGGCTCGGTGGACGACGGTAAATCCACACTCGTGGGGCGCCTCCTGTTTGACTCGAAGTCGGTCCTAGCGGACCAACTAGAATCGGTGGAACGGGTCTCGCGCGACCGCGGCCTAGAAGGCGCGGACCTCGCACTTTTGACTGATGGGCTGCGCGCAGAACGCGAGCAGGGCATCACCATTGACGTGGCATACCGCTACTTTGCCACAGCGAACCGGACGTTCATCCTGGCAGACTGCCCCGGTCACGTGCAGTACACCCGTAATACCGTGACGGGTGCTTCTACCGCGGACGCCGTGGTGCTGCTGATTGATGCCCGCAAGGGCTTGCTGGAGCAGACCCGCCGCCACCTTGCGGTGGCGTCACTGCTGCGAGTGCCGCATGTGGTGGTGGCCGTGAACAAAATCGACCTTGTGGACTACTCCCAGGCTCGTTTCGAAGAACTCGAACGTGACATCACTGCAGCCGCGAGCGCACTCGGGATCGCCTCGATCACTGCTCTACCGGTCTCTGCGCTTGAGGGTGTCAATGTGGTGGATCGTTCGCCACACACGTCTTGGTATGCGGGTCCAACCCTCCTTGAGCTCCTAGAGACTTTGCCTTCAGGCGCTGATGTGCAGGACGGTTCGTTCCGGTTCCCCGTGCAGTACGTTATTCGCCCGCAACTCGCTGGCGGCGAGGAGTTCCGTGACTATCGCGGCTATGCAGGCCGGGTTGCCTCGGGTGTTGTGCGGATTAACGACGAAGTGACGGTTTTGCCGTCGGGTAAGACCACAAGGGTGGCTGGTATTGATTTGTTGGGCAAGCCTGTCTCGGCCGCATTTGCTGGGCAGTCGGCTACGATCCGCCTTGCGGATGAGATTGATGTAACCCGCGGGGATTCTCTGGTATCTCGGTCTGACGCACCTGCGCCGACCGCAGATGTGCAGGGCACGCTTGCGTGGCTTGCGGAGCAGCCACTTCGTTCTGGCGCCAGAGTTTTGCTTAAGCACACGACCACGACTGTGCAGGCGATTGTGCGCGAGGTGAGTGGGAAACTCAATTTGGACACGGCCGCAGTGGAGCCAGGTGAGTCGCTCGAACTCAACGACATTGGCACGGTCACGCTCCGCCTTGCCTCGCCTATTGCAGCCGAAGAATACGCACGCAACCGGGCTACCGGCTCATTCCTGCTGATTGATCCCGCTTCTGGTTACACTCTGGCGGCTGGAATGGTGGGTAATGCCCTTACGGGCACGATTAACCCTGAAACTCGGCCATTGAGTTACGCGATCTAGGGCGGACTATCAGCCACTTGGTCTGTTGGCTTGGTCTGTTGGCTTGGCCTAGTGGCCTGACCTGGTGGACTGGCCTAGTGGCCCGACCTGGTGACCTGGCCTAGTGACTTGGCCTGGTGGTCTAGCCTGCTCCATTGCCACAGCGCGGATTTGAATCATTTGCATTCAAAAAGCCCGCACACTGTTCTTTGCTTTCCCTGAGAGGTTTCCATGTCAGCCATTACACCAATTGGTTTGCGACTCGAGTCGCTGCCCGTCACCGTTGTGGGAGGTGGGCCTGTGGCAGCACGCCGCGCCCGCTTGCTCGCTAGCGCGGGTGCTCAACTCACCGTTGTGGCTCCCAGTGTGTGTGCTGATATGGCCGAACTTCTGCGCTCATTGGAATTTGCGCACCGTACTGAGGGCGGACTGCCTGCTACTTGGCATGCTCGAGGTTTTGAACCTGGTGACCTTGAAGGTGCGTGGCTCGTTGCCACTGCAACCGGCGTTTCCGAGGTGGATAATCAGGTTGCCGCGCTTGCCCAGGAGCACCGGATCTTCTGCTTTAAGGGCGGGGACCCTGCGGGGGCGAGTGCTTGGGCGCCAGCGCTCTTTGATCATGAGGGTTCACACATCGCGGTAGTTTCAAATGGAACGAGCGGAGCTCGACCCACGCGCACCGCCCGGATTCGTGATGCGATTGCCGGTTTCCTACGCTCGGGCGGTGCTGCGCTGGCTGACTTGGAGGCAGCGCCTCACTCGGCTGCTGCCATCACTGCAACAGATGGTGTTTCTGCTGGTGAGGTTGTTCTTGTTGGCGGTGGTCCCGGGGCTGCGGAGTTGCTCACTTTGGCTGCGCGCGATCACATTTTGAGCGCAGACGTGATTGTTATTGACCGCTTAGCACCCCGGGAAGTGCTCAGCTGGCTGGGCAGTAACGTTGAGGTGCTCGACGTGGGTAAGCGGGGTGGAAACCACCCGGTTTCACAAGCTGAGATCAACGAGATCCTAGTGGATCGGGCAACGCGGGGAAAGAAGGTTGTCCGGCTCAAAGGCGGTGATCCCTATGTATTTGGCCGCGGCGGCGAGGAACTCGACGCGTGCCGTGAAGCTGGGATTCGAGTAACAGTGGTGCCTGGAGTTACCTCGGCAGTTTCTGTTCCAGCCGCGGCTGGCATACCGGTAACACACCGTGGCGTGTCCCGTGGCTTCACTGTTCTGACCGCGCATAGCGAGTTGGGTCGTCTTCCACTCGCAGTAGATCACACCCTCGTATTGCTGATGGGCGTTTCCCAACTTGAATATATTTCAACCGAACTCATCGCACAGGGCAACGCACCTACCACGCCATGCGCGATTGTTGAAGACGGGTTTGGTCCGCGCCAGCGCACCACACCCGCAACCCTAGAAACGCTGGCCGCCCGCGCGCGCGACGCGGGCGTCCAGTCTCCGGCCATCACTGTTATTGGCGAGGTAACGCTCCGGGCGGACGTACATCAGCAGTTGGACGTTAATCCACACCTACTTGAGCTCGGTACGCTGCAACGATGATCTGAACGATGCGCGGGTCGGCGCCAAGCGGCTCCGAAACTGAAATGTTCAGATGTGTGCCAGGGTTTGAGTTCAGCCACTCCTCCACTTCGCGGTGCAACTTGCGTTGGAAGAACCCCGGCGCCAGCAGATATGACGCAATCGCGATGGAAGCAGCCTCCTGCGGCTGGCCGTGCAGCTGGTCATGCAGTTCACTGAGTACCTCGGGCACGCTGGGCGTAGTTGCGGAAAGATAGGCGATCCGCACGGGAGCATCCACGACCTGACGCAGCAGATCCGCTTGACGCTCCACATCTACCTGTGCGCGATCATCCGAAGAACCTGCAGCAACAAGCACAACTGCGCTAGCGCCACGCCCACCCGACTCAGTGATCCGGTCTCGCAACACCTGGGCAAGTAGTGGGTGCGGACCTAACGTTGCACCCTGCCGGGTTTCTGAACCGGTGTTATTTCGCGTGGCAACGGCCATAGCGATGTCATGGTGGACGTGATATCCGCCCGACAAAAGTAAAGGCACCACCACTGCGCTCTGCCCTGCAGGCACCTGCGCAAGAACCTCGTTGACCTGCGGGAACTGCACATCAACATAGGTTTCAATGACGTCAACCGCCGGCAATAAGCGCTGAGTTTGTGCCACGAGGGAAGACACAACCTCTCGACCATGCGGATTATCAGTGCCATGCGAGCACGCAATGAGGGTGGGAATAGTCATGGCTCCATTGTGGCCTACACACCCAAACCCACAGCCACGCCGTGCACACAGTGGTCCGGTGTTAATTACTCACAACTCGAGCCACTCCTACAGCAAGCGCCGAGCTGCTGCCCATCTAGTCAGTTCGTGACGTGATGAAAGCTGAAGTTTACGTAGGACAGCAGAAACGTGGGTTTCCACCGTCTTGATCGAAATGAACAGTTCCGCGGCCACCTCCCGGTACGTGTATCCTCGCGCGATCAGGCGCATTACTTCCTGCTCTCGCGCACTCAAACGGTCAAGTTCGTCGTCATGAGTAGCAGGTGCACTCTGCGAACCAAATGCATCAAGCACAAAGCCCGCTAGCCGGGGAGAAAATACCGCATCACCTAAGTCCACTCGACGAATCGCGTCACACAATTGTTCACCCGAGATGTTCTTAGTGACATATCCGCGCGCACCCGCGCGAATAACCGCAACAACATCCTCGGCGGCATCCGAAACAGACAACGCAAGGAAGCGGGTCGTTGCAGCAAGGTCCTGGCAACGCGCCAACACCTCGGCGCCACCACCACCCGCCCCACCGGGCATATGAACATCCAAGAGAACCACGGCGGGCGTAGTAGCATGCAGGACGGCAACCGCGGAATCTACGTCACCAGCCTCAGCGATCACCTGCACCCACGGTTCCAGGCTGGCACGTACGCCGGCGCGAAACATATCGTGATCGTCGATAATCGCGATGGTGATGGGCTCCTGCGTCACAACACTTTCCTTCCCAGCGGACCAGAATCAGGTGCAAGCGATTGCGCACCATCAGGGCTTACCGAACTACGAACAGGATGCCCCTGGCGAGGCATCGAAAGCTTAACCTCGGTTCCGCCAATAGCCATCTTACGGAACTCGACGCTCCCACCTCGGCGCTGAACACGCCCGATAATCGACTCGCGCACACCAAAACGATCCGGGCCAACCGCACCAAGCATTGACACATCAAAACCATCGCCGCGGTCCGTAACAAAGACCTCAATAACATCGGCGCGAACCTCAAGGTACGCGGAAACCGGCGGGCGCCCATGACGCACTGCATTCTTCAGTGCCTCATTCATTGCGCTTAACAGAGCCTCGCTATTTTCATCTGGGCGCGCATCGCCCACCACAACAAGATCAATAGAAATAGCCTGGCTGGTACCGAGCGAATCAATCATCGTGTTTTCCACGTTCGCTACCACCGCACGCGCCTCACTCGCCAACGATGTCCCCGGCGACGAGCGGTCGTTGTACAACCACGCCCGCAATTCCCGCTCCTGATTACGCGCCAACCGAGTCACTTCACCCGGCTGATCAACAGACCGCTGAATTAACGCAAGCGTCTGCAGAACCGAATCATGGAGGTGAGCCGCAATATCCGCCCGTTGTTTAGCAATCTCCCGCGCTGCACGTTCCTCACCCAGCGCATTGAGCGTGCGCAACCACCACGGCGCCAACACGATAGCCACGCCCAACAACACCACAACCGAGGCAAGCAAAGACTGCCACATCAGACTCGGTTCGCGGTCCTGCCCCAAAACCAGCAGCGCACCAACAATCACAAGCGCGATCCCACCAGCAATACGAATCACACCAACCGGAGTGCGACCACCCGCCTGCTCCAAAAGTGAGCCGCGCCGGGACGAGTCGAGTTGGCCCCACGCCATAAAAAGCCCGACGAGGACAATCAAACCAGCAAACACCCAGGTCCACTGCAGATGAGCGCCAAGCCGATCCGCGATGAGCATCACCGTGACCGTAACGAGGATGACGCCGGTGGCGATATCTCGAAGCGGAATGCGCTCCCACCACGAAGCCGTACCGCCCACCTCACCGTCCTGAGGCGGCGGAACCGCGTTCGGTTGTGCAACTAGCCGCGCATCAACGTCCAACTCATTGGCCAACGCAACTGGATCGCCGGCAGGAATAGTGAGCCACAAAAATAGATAGGCCACCAAACCCAACCCAAAAGTGAGGGCCGCAAGCAGCATAACCATACGCACAGTGCGCACAGGGACACGCAAATGCAATGCCAAGCCCTGACAAACACCGCCAAGACGCCGCCCAACAGATGGACGACGCAACGGAAGCCGCTCAGCGGTATCAACGTTGGGAAGAAATAGGGACACACAATGATCGTGGCACATTGAGCGCACGGATGCGAGGCACGTCCCACGAGATCAGGGTCTACTCCGGGTGACACCCCGAGAACAAAGATCAGGGTAATACCCGATGGTCTATGCACCTCACACCCGGCAGGATGGAAGTATGAATAGCGAGAACTACACCAATCCACGCAGCGGGCCGGATAACCCCCAAGAATCCGGCACGAGTTATCAGTACGGACCCGGTCAGCAGTCTGGACCCGGTCAGCAATATGGCTGGGTGCCACCCACCCCACGCGATCCTCGTGACGGCACCCACGGCGGACGTCAGTTCTTTGATGCCATGCGACGATCAGGCTACTTCCGTTCACAGTCACGTTGGATTGGCGGCGTAGCCGGCGGCCTCGCCAGACGATTCAACGTTGACCCACTCATTGCCCGGGTCATAATTCTTGTTCTCTGCCTTGCCACAGGACTAGGCGCAATTGCCTATGCAGCAGCGTGGATACTACTTCCTGAGGAACGTGACGGCCGCATCCACGCAGAGGAGATGATCCGCGGAAATTTTGATGGAGCCCTAATTGGCGCGGGAATCCTCACGCTACTCGGCTTGGGCAACCTCTACCCATTCGTACTCCGCGGTGCGGGTCTACCTTGGCCCTTCACCCTGGTTTTTTGGCTAGCCTTCATCGCGCTTGCTATCTACCTCGTCCAGCAGATCAAGGAACACCGAGGTCAGGCCAACCCGCAAGGCAATTGGACTCCACCAGCAGCAGCAATGCCCAGCCAAGACAATACGGCGGCAGATACCGCTGCTGGTACCGCTGCCAGTGCAGCGGCAGAAACTGCTGCCGGTTCAGCGGCAGAAACTGCTGCCGGTACCGCTACCAGTTCAGCGGCAGATACGAAATACCAGCCATACCAGTCGTACGAGTCGTATGAGTCGTACCAGTGGAACGATCGCGGTACTTGGCAGCCTCCCAAACCCACAAAGCCCTTGACCAAAAGCCCTGGTGCGATACAGGGAGCCTTCCTGCTCGGCGTTATCCTGCTGACCTCCATGGGCTTGTTCATCGCGGAACGCCAAGGGGCGCTGGCCTCAGATGTGCACGTGGTGGGGCTAATCGCCGGCATCGCACTAGCACTGTGCGGTCTCACCGTAGTTTTCAACGGACTGCGTGGATGGTCCTCCGGGTCAGGAGGCTTCATCGCAATCCTCGCACTCATTGCAACGATGGTCTCTGGGATGTTTATGCTACCTGGATTCTCCGGGAACCACGGGCACTTCCGTCCATTCACCGACCACAGCTACACGCCAACGTCAATCGACGAGGTAACAGACGGCTATTCGTTTGGGATTGGCAGTGTGTCGCTTGATCTAACAGATCTTCCTTTCGATTCCCTTGGCGTAGGTGACACACCGCTTGTGGTCGACATTGAGGGCGGCATTGGTGATCTCACCATTCATGTGCCTTCCACAATTGGCGTGACTGCCACTACGGATCTCGGGATTGGCTCCATCAGTGATCCAAATCAGTCCTCCGGTGGAGTAGGCAACTCAACCATTCCCTTCAGCAACACGATTGCTTCGCAGAACGGACCCGTAGTGCTCAAGCTCAACATCGACATGGGCGTGGGTGACGTATCCATCGTCGAGGAGAAACCATGAACCCCAATGACCTTCCCAACCAGTCCGATGCATTCTCAACTAACCCACACGGCACGCAACCCGTGACCTCAACTCAACCCCTCAGCACCCCCGGTGATACGGGTCCTACCGTTCCTCCAGCATTTGGTAGCGCTCAAAACAAGGGTGAACAACCTGGTGAATCACGTTCAGCTGAATCATCATCGGCAGGTCAGCACTCACCGGTTTACTCCACTCGGGTGCGATTCACCACGATTGTGTGGGGTCTTATCCTCACTGTGATCGGGATGGGTGCGATTGCCCGTGCGTCCGGGGTTTCCTTTGACGCGCAGCTGGCCGGCATCATCGTGCTCGGCATCTCCGGTGTAGTGCTACTGGTCAGTGCACTCGTGCGAACGGTCCGCAAGTAACCGCACACGCCTGCGGGCTCTGCCTCGCAGCAGTTCGATCGGACAGCAGACCTTTTCACTACAGGCACTGTAACCTACAAGCCCCGTCATGCAACCGCTTGGTTGTGTGACGGGGCTTGTAGGTTATGTTGCTTGATTGAGCTCGCCGAGTTGGACCTCACCCAATACAGGATCTGACCTGCAATGTCAGCGCAGCCTGTCCGCGGGTGACTGCCAGCCCACTGCGCCCGTGGGTGGTTGTGGATCGTCACCTGCATCCGGGCTCTGGCCAGACGTGGCGCTCGAACGGTTCCGCCCTGTGTCTGTAGGCCCAGTTGGCGCCGGTCCAGCTGGCGCTGGTCCAGTTGGCGCCGGGGCTACCGGTCCCGGCGTAGCAGGGACTGTGGGTTGTAGTGCTTCTGGCACCACCGGGACTCCTAGAGTGGCGGGGCCCGCCACAATCGGGATGGTTCCAGTCATGCCAGTGACGGCTTGTTCCCGCCCGGTTTTTGGCCTGGATTCGTTGACGAGTCGCTCCGAACGCGAGCGACGCACCGGAGTTACAGGGGTGAACTTGCGTGCCGGTTCCTCGGTGTCGTCCTGCACGCTTGCTTGAGTTACCGGCGAGAACGGCGAGTTCGCCGCCGGAGCATTCGCGGTCGGAGCATCCACCACAGGCGTATCAGCTACCTGGGTTTCAACTACTTGGGTTTCAACTACCGGGGCTGCAACAGTTGCAGGTGCGTCTAACGCTTCGAGAGGTGAGTCTTGAGATTGCGCAATGGTGCGCGGTGGCACCAGCGCAGACGGCGCAAATTCAGCTCCCGCACTGCCTGACACCGCGTCACCCGGCACCGCACTGCCCGCGTCGTCATCAGTGACGGCACCGGGAGCAGCAGGCGCATCCGCGCTTATTTCCGACGAACCTCCCGCAGTCCAACTACCCAGCGGCGTTCCAGCGCGGGGAGCTAGGTCAAGTGCGTCGGCGGGGCTCGCAGCACTACCCTGCGCTGCCGCCTCAGCAACTGCCCGGCGGTATTCATCATCAGTGAGAACTGGGATTGCCGGCGCAAAATCGCCCGCGGCCTGCGCGGTTACGTTTGATTCGGCTTCGCTCGATACTTCTTCAAGTGAGCGATGCTGGGATCGTTTCGCCCGAGCCGGGGTCCTATCAAGTGGGTTGTCTACAAGAATTGGGCCGTCGTCGTCAATCTCAATAATCACAGGCGGACCGCCAGCGAGCCTACGCACCGCCCAGCCAAGAATCATCAGGATGATGCCAACCGCCATCACAAAGGTGGCCACACCAAACGCAACAACAGATGTGAACAAGGAGGCACGCAAGAATGAGGCGTTCATAACCTGCTCGCGTACGGGGTCAGCAGCGTCCAACTCGGCGTAGGTTTTGCCGCCGGACATTTCCGTGGCGTGCTTCTCAATAGCCTTTGCCTGCGCAAATGCAGAGAACGGATCGTTAACGTTTTGTTTACCGGCAAGGAACGGCGCGTCTTGTGAAACGGAGATGCGCTCATTTGCAAGCTGCTGCGAGACCATTCCCCACGTGACACCTCCCGCAACCAGCATGATGAAACCGATGACGATACTCGTCAATCCCACCGCAGACACGCCATTGCTCGGCGCGATTGTGATTTTGGAACCCATGCTTCCCCCATTGTGCGAATAGACCCCTTGAATCTACCCCGCCACGATCCCTAGATCTACGTCCCACGCCATAGAACCGCCGATCAAACGCGGCCGGCGCCCGTGCGTACTACCCCACGCGGACTGTGCACCTTGCCAACAACAAACCAGCATCAAACAAAAGGAGCGGGCCCCACATGTGTGGGGCCCGCTCCGGGTAAATCGTGGAAGGCTTAGCCTTCAGTCACCGCTGGTGAGATTCACTCAGACTTGCGGGTGGACTCGGTGACAACCGCTGGGCCGCCCGAGATCTTCATGAGGGTCCAACCGAGGAGACCGAACATTACGCCGACTGCCATCACGAAGGTTGCAACACCGAAGGACACAACCGAGGTGAAGAGCGAAGCACGCAGGAACGAACCGTTCATCACAGTGGCGCGCTTTGCGCTTGCTGCGTCAGCCTTGGCCTGAGCCTCAACCTGCTGGTCGCCGCTCAGTTCAGCAGCCTTTGCCTTGTAGTCGTTGGCGATGTCGCCGAGTTCTGCGTAGGTCTTGCCACCGAGCTCTGCAGCAAAGTCTGCAGGGTTGGTGATGGCTGGGTCGAGCGACTCAGGAGCAGGAGCTGCAAGTGCATGGTGGTTGATGATCTTGGCCTGAGCGAATGCGGAGAATGGACCCGCAACCGACTTGCCTGCCATGAAGTCTGCGTCTGCTGAGACCGTGATGCGCTCGTCCTTCAGCATGCTGGAGACCATGCCGTAAACAACGGCTCCCGCAACGAGCATGATGATACCGACGATTGCGGTAACAAGACCGATCACGCGAACGGACTTGGACTGGTTAACCGTGACCTTAGTGGACATGGGGTGAACTCGCTTTCAGTGAGTGAGTGGTGATGTCTAAGAACCAACAATCCATTTATATCTGGCCAGATATAGAAAGTCGTAGGCATAAGTACCTATGCCCACGACTTTCTTTCAAATTTATTCCCACTCGATGGTGCCTGGCGGCTTTGAAGTGCAGTCCAACACCACTCGATTGACGTCCTTCACCTCGTTTGTGATGCGTGTTGAGATGGTTGCAAGCACGTCATACGGCAAGCGCGTCCAGTCCGCCGTCATCGCGTCTTCCGAGGACACAGGGCGCAAAACTATGGGGTGACCATAGGTTCTACCATCTCCCTGGACTCCCACAGAGCGCACATCGGCAAGCAGAACCACGGGGCACTGCCAAATCTCGCGGTCCAAACTAGCCTTGGAAAGTTCCTCGCGAGCGATCGCGTCTGCGGCTCGCAGCAGCTCAAGACGCTCGGCTGTAACTTCACCCACAATACGGATGCCAAGTCCCGGCCCGGGGAATGGTTGACGCCAAACGATTTCCTCCGGAACGCCCAATTCCAGACCAACCGCACGAACCTCGTCTTTAAACAAAGTGCGCAACGGTTCGATCAACTTGAACTGAAGGTCATCTGGCAGACCACCCACATTGTGGTGGCTCTTGATGTTAGCTGCGCCCTCGCCGCCGCCCGATTCCACGACGTCTGGGTACAGCGTGCCCTGCACAAGCCACTTAACCTCGGAGCCAGACTCGCCAGCTTCTTCAACGATCTGGCGCGCCGCAGCCTCAAAAGTGCGAATAAACTCGCGGCCGATGATCTTGCGCTTAGTTTCAGGATCAGAAACCCCCGCGAGCGCGGTCAGGAACTGTTCACGTGCGTCAACGACAACAAGGCGCACGTTGGTTGCCGCAACAAAGTCCTTTTCCACCTGCTCAACCTCACCCGCGCGCAGCAGGCCGTGGTCCACGAATACACAGGTGAGTTGGTCGCCGATGGCACGCTGCACAAGCGCTGCAGCTACAGACGAGTCAACACCGCCGGACAGTCCGCAGATCACCCGGTCGGTGCCAACCTGTGCACGGATCAGTTCGATCTGGTCTGCGATGACGTTGTCCGCGGTCCACGTGGGCTCGAGTCCGGCGCCGTTGTACAGGAAGTTTTCCAGTGCTTCTTGGCCGTTAAGCGAGTGCTTAACTTCCGGGTGCCATTGCATACCAAAGAGCTTGCGGTTGGCGTCTTCAAATGCAGCAACCGGAGAGCCCGGCGAGGTGGCCAATACCGAGAAGCCCTGTGGGGCTTCATGCACGGCATCTCCGTGGCTCATCCACGTGCGCTGCGATTCGGGAGACCCGGACAGCAGAACGCCCGAGGTGCTCACTGCTACATCGGTTCCGCCGTACTCGCGTACGCCGGTTTGGGCCACGGTTCCGCCGAGCGCGTTGGCCATGGCCTGGAATCCGTAGCAGATGCCGAGCACCGGAACGCCCGCTTCAAACAGCGCAGGATCAACCGATGGGGCGCCCTCTTCATACACGGAGGAGGGACCACCGGAGAGGATGATGGCCGCCGGGTTCTTGGCGAGCATCTGCTCTACGGAGAAGGTGTGGGGAACGATTTCGGAGTAGACGCGGGCCTCTCGCACACGGCGTGCGATGAGCTGTGCGTACTGGGCTCCGAAGTCAACAACGAGGACTGGTCGTGGCAAAGAGCCTTGAGATTGGGTCACCCCACCATGTTACTGGGTTCGCTCTTACTGAGCCCCGGCTGTCTCGTGGGCTGTCTCGTGATTCTGCGCACGACTGCGCGCTGGTGAAGGACAACTGTCTAGTTTGGGCAGTTGTATGAGCCGTCGCGCAGTCCCGCTGCCTGCTCAAAGACGTTCGTGCAAGCATTAGTTCCTGCGCTCGTGTAGGCGAGCGGGAATTGTGCGCCAAGTAATTGCCATTGCAGGTAGTGGCGGTATTCGTGGCTTAGCAGGGATCCAAGGTTAGGGCTTGCGTCGAGTTCCGTCGCGGTCCGCGGAGTTAAGAAGGTGTTGCCATAGGTGGTTCCGCCGCGCTGTGCCCACAACGAATGTGCTGAAGTGCAGACCCACAACTGACCCGGGCTAAGCCTGCCACCTGGCGTATCGCTGTGGTCAGGAACATAGTGCCCGGCCGTGGTTCGAGCGGCGCAGGTGGCTCCGTCAGCGTGGGCGTCTTGCGCCATAATTGCGCCTTGCGCAAGCGCCTGGGTGTAACGCACTGGCATGCAGGTCAGCTGCGAGAAGTCACTTCCCTCAAACAACGCGGCCAGCGTGCCGGCGTTACCCGTGGAGTTTTTTCCGCCCGGTTGGCCGGGGCACAGCGCTACACTCGCTAGATTTCCGACGATCTTGCTGGCTTGATCGGCTCTGTCACCCATGTCTGTGCTTGCGCTGGGTTGATTAACTGCGCTGGGTTGATTAACAGCGCCGAGTTGATTAACTGCGCTGGGTTGATTAACTGCGCTGGGTTGATTGGGTGCAACAGCCATGCTGGCGTATGCGGGCGCCATACCTATAAGGGGTAAGCACACCACGGCGGCTACGAGCATAGCTCGCAGCGCGTGTGTGGAATCGGCGTGCACCCGCATGCTGCTAGAGCGAGGTGTCAGTGTCGGATTCCTGGCTCGCGGCGAGGTCGCGAGCGGCGGCCACACGAATCCGGGCATCTCGAGTTACCCGGTGCTCAACGATGAAGGAGAGCACGGGAATAACACCGGCAAGCACCATTGCAGCGAGTCTGCCGAAGCGCCAGCGCATCTTGGTCCATAGGTCGAGCACCGTGACGAGGTAGACCACGTAGATCCAGCCGTGGGCAAAGGGGATCCACTTGATGTACTTGACCACCGAGTCTGCGTGGAATGCGTAACGCAGCAGCATCTCGATGCACAGCAGGAGCAGCATGGTTCCTGTCACAATCGCCATGACGCGATAGCGCACCAGAGCGGATTCTGCTTTGGTGATGATCTTTTCGCCGTTATTGCTTGCGTTTGCGGTGGTCATGGGGCCCATTTCTGTGAGTCATGCGCGGTGAGCACAATAAAAAGGTTGAACCTGTGTCAGGGGTTCAATCTAATGTAAACCCTGTGTGGAATATCCCCGAAGTCAAACCTACGCGGCAGGCTACCTCCTCGCTGTTGCGCTATGTACTGTGGCTAGCCGGCCGGCAGAAGGGCGTGCTCATCGCGTCCGTCATATGCGGAATCATTACCTTCACCGCCCAAGCGGTTATGCCCTATGCGATTGGCCGCGCACTCGACGCCGGATTGGACGAGGGCATCTCTCGGCAAGTTTTGGGGTGGGCGGGTGTCATGCTGGCCGCAGGCGTCATCCAGGTGACCGCTTCCGGCTTGGGGCACCGTTTTGACGTGCTTGCGTGGCTGCGTGCTGCGTTGACTTCGACTCGGCTCATCGGTGAGTCGGTAAGTTCCACGGGTGACGCCATCCGTGAGGAACTACCCACCGGTGAGGTTGTGTCATCTGTGACCACTGACGCACATCGGCTCGGTGACATGTACATGCAACTAGCGCGATTCGTCGGTTCTGTGGCCACCTATGCGGTGGTGGGGATTGTGATGCTCAACGCCTCACTCAAGTTGGGTCTAATTGTGGCGCTTGGCTTACCCATCGTCGCGCTGGTTTTAGCGTTCCTCATCAAGCCGCTGCAGAAGCGGCAGGAACACCAGCGCGAAGTGACCGGCCGGCTTACGTCCTTGGGCTCCGACACTGTGACGGGCCTGCGTATCCTGCGCGGGATTGGCGGTGAATCCGTATTCACGGGCAGGTATCGAGAGCAGTCGCAGAAGGTGCGCGCGGCTGGCGTCGAGGTTGCCAAGGTTCAATCGACAATGGACGGCCTGCAGGTTTTGCTGCCCGGCATGTTTGTAACGCTCGTATTGTGGATTGGCGCGCGTGAAGCTATCTCAGGCGCTATTACGCCTGGACAACTGGTCACGTTCTACGGATATGCCTCGTTTCTCACGTGGCCAATGCAGAACCTCATCCAGATGGTCCAGTTGGCTACTCGGGCAAAGGTTGGTGTGCTGCGGATTTTGCGCGTTCTCGCGGTCACGAACCGCACTCCAAACGTTGGCACGCTGGCCTCACTTCCAGTGGGTGGGGAACTTATCGACGAAACCTCAGGCGCCGTCCTCAAGCCCGGTGTCATAACCGCGCTCGTAGGTGCCAACCCAGACGTAACTGCAGGTATCGCCACGCGAATGACTCGATTTGATGACGCCGCAGAGAACGAATTTCCGGTCACCATCAATGGCGTGCTGCTACGTGACTTTGACAAGGATGCGTTACGCGCCGATGTGGTCTTAGCAGAGGCCACACCGCATATCTTTGCTGGAACTTTACGCGAGACTCTCGTTACACGTTCACCTCTTGAGGACGCAGAGATCGTGCATGCCCTCGAGATATGCGATGCCAACGATGTCTTGGAATCACTGCCAGATGGCCTAGATTCTGAACTCCCAGAAAAAGGCCGTTCACTCTCAGGTGGTCAACGTCAACGCGTGGCACTTGCCCGCGCGCTACTGACCAAGGCGCGCAACCTAGTGCTTATCGAGCCTACGAGCGCAGTTGACGCACACACAGAAGCAAAGATTGGCCGAGAATTACGCGGTTACCGCAGTGGCTCCGCAACGATGATTGTCACAGCAAGTCCGCTAGTTCTCGAGCACATGGATCTGATCCAAGTTGTAGACGAGTCTGGAACTGTCATCGGTTGTGGAACCCACCGCGATCTGATGTCCACAGACTCACAAGTTGGTGAAACCTACCGCACGATTGTGGGCCGCGATTTGGATGACATCGCAATTACTGAGTCGAATGACGGTGCACTACCTGCGCACGAAGATGCCGGCTACTACGCCATGGAAACTGAACCCGACGCTGTAGCCCACTATCCACAACCCGGATATCAAAGTGGAGTTGATCTCTCATGACAACCACCCAGTCACCACAGCCTGTGACCGGCCCAGCCGTAGACCCAGGCCGTCTCCCCATTGCTGACGGAAAAACTGTGCGCACCTATGCGGCAAACCTCATCGCAGCCCACCGCTCGCAACTCCTCAAAGTGGTTATCCTCCATGGATGTGCAGCAGTTGCGGGACTGGCGGGGCCAATCATTATCGGCCGACTCGTTGATTCGGTAACCGCGGGCGACGTCACACTGCGCACGGTCAATTTTGCGGTGATCATTCTCCTTGCAGCAGTCGTGTGCCAAGCACTATTAACCCGGTTTGCCCGCAGGCTCTCAATGATCTTCGGCGAAACGGTGTTTGCCCAACTGCGCGAGGACTTCCTCGACACCGCGGTGGGACTGCCGTTGTCCGTAGTGGAACGCTCTGGAACCGGAGACCTCGTCTCACGAACCACGCATGACATCAACCGCGTCCAGCACACGGTCCGCTTTGGCGTGCCACAAATTCTGGTCTCCATTGCAACCGTGATCATCACGCTTATCGCCTCGTTGCTGACCTCACCGCTCGTGGCGCTCGCTGTGCTAGCCGGACTACCCCTGCTATATCTGGTGGGCCGCTGGTACCTTCCACGCGCCCCGCAGGCATACATTGAGGAATCTGCCTCCTACGCGCAGATCTACGCCGACGTAACGGAAACAGTAGAGGGCGCTCGCACGGTTGAATCCCTTTCTCTGTCCACGCGCCGGCGCAACCTCATTGAACATGACATCGACCGCGCTTTGGCCGCCGAGCGAAGGACTTTGAATCTACGAACGGTCCTCATCCCCGGAATGGATCTGTCCTTTGCCATCGCACCAATCCTCGTGCTGCTGTGGGGTGCATTCATGGTCGCGCAGGGACACGCCACCGCAGGCGCAGTCACAACCGCCCTGCTGTATACAACTCAACTCGTTGGGCCGATTTGGGATCTTGTGTTCTGGCTCGATGAAACCCAGGTGGCAGCTACTTCTATGGCGCGCATCATCGGCGTATCCCTAGTGGATGCGGACCGCACCTCGACCAGTGCCCAGCCTCAGCACGAGGCGATTCGCGGACGGGAGATCGAATACGCGTATCGCGAGGGGCACAACGTTCTGCACGGCATTGATATTGACTTGGTTCCTGGTGAGCGCCTTGCCGTTGTGGGTCCGTCCGGTGCTGGTAAATCCACGCTGGGGCGCATGCTGGCCGGAATTCACCCACCCACCAAGGGCTCGGTGACCGTAGGCGAGGTTCCACTCATTGACCTTCCGCTCGAAGACCTGCGCTCGCACGTTGCCCTTGTGACGCAAGAACACCACGTCTTTGTGGGCTCGCTTGCGCACAACCTGCTGCTAGCTAAGGAAGATGCAAGCGAAGCGGAACTGCGGCACGCGCTTTCCGCCGTGGGCGCTCTGAGCTGGGTGGACCGCCTGCCCCAGGGGCTCGATACGGAAGTGGGATCGGGTGGACATCCGCTCACTCCGGCACAGTCTCAGCAGATTGCCCTGGCGCGATTAGTTCTGCTCGATCCACACACGCTCATCCTGGATGAAGCCACGAGCTTGCTAGATCCGCGCGCTGCTCGAGACCTTGAAAAGTCTCTTGGCGCTGTGCTCGCAGGACGCACCGTAGTGGCCATTGCGCACCGCTTACATACTGCCCATGATGCAGACCGCGTTGCGGTGGTCACGGGCGGACGAATCAGTGAGATTGGCCCGCACGACGAACTCGTTGCGGCAGGTGGCGAATACGCCGATCTGTGGCATTCGTGGCAGCAGAAATAGCGAACGCAACGGATACGCAGCTAACGGCTAGCCCGTTCATCAACAAGATCGAACGGGTTAGCCGGCACATCAGAGCGGTCCTTGCGGGCATCGTCGGTAATCAAACGAAGCCACAACGCGAGCGCAAACAACCCAAATACCCACCACTGCAGGGCATAAAAGAAGTTCTGTAAATTGACGTTCGTCCCACCTTCAATGGTGGGACGCGGCAGCGCAATAAGCTGGCTTGGTTGCGCAGGCGTCACGGTAGACGTGACCAAATAGCCGCCATAAATGGGGCCACCCCACAGGTTCGCCAGCGCTGCAGACGATATCGAGGACATCTGACCAGCCGGAAGCGTATCAGGAACAGTGGATTCCGATGCTTGCAGCCAACCAACCAGGGTGGCGGGCCCCGCAGCTGCCTGCGCTGCGAGTTGCGCCGTCAACGCGGGTTGGAGCCCCCCAGTACTGGCCACCTGATCTGCACTAACCCAGCCGCGCACCACTGGAAGCCGGGGGTTACCGGAGAGCTCAGCCCACGACTGACCATCCGTGCCATCTTCAGTTACCACCAACGAACTAACCACGAGGTAGCCCTGCTCACCGTCAACAACTCGGCCGGGCACCAAAACAGTGTTCTCTGGTTCAAATTCGCCGGTCACCTGTACGCGCTGGCCCACTAGGCTACCGCCAAATCGGGCCTGCGGGGCCAATACTGTACCCAGCATGACTGGGGCCGCGGCCTCAGACTCGGCCAATGCGTGCTCGCGAGCCAGATTGGCGCGCTCGTACGCGCGATCCAACTGCCACACGCCGAGCCTGCCGCATATGGCAGCTGCAGCAAGCAAGATGATGAGCAACCCAATATTCTTGGGGCGCACCGCCGCGCGGGCACGGTCGCCAATAGAAACACGCACCTTTTGCGGTGCGTTCGAAGCGGTGAGGTCCACGTCTTGCTGCACACCCCTAGCCTAGTTGCCCCTTGACCGGCTTGGGTCCGGCCACCTTGAGGCGTAGGTCACCAAAGACCACGCCCAAACGGGTAAACGCGAGCGATACCACACTGTGGTCTTCGACATTATTACGCTCCCCCACATTGACCCTTTGAATAGCAGGCGAAGCACGTATCTGACGGGTAGTCGTGACACAATTCACGCACCAATGCGCCCGAAATCAAGTGATTCGCCCGGATGCCTAGTCCCTAAGGCCTATTCCTGTTGCAGCCGAGCCAAAAAGAATGAAATGAGCAACACCACATGGCGTTTGCGAAAGCTACCTTGCATGGTCACGGGCGGCCTGACGCAACGCTGAAGACATGACATCATGGCTTTAGGCGCCACAAGCGCATGCGAAGGATCGCAACCCTATTCGGTTTATTCGCCCTCCTTTGCACCTGCAAATCTCGTGCGCACTGAAACAGACAGAGCCCGGAGGAAAACCCGTGAGCAGCAAGACCAGAAGCGTCTACCTCTCCTCCCCTGAAGGGGAAACTGGAAAGTCCACTATCGCGCTGGGGGTTGTTGATCTCCTGCTGCGTCAGGTGCAGCGAGTGGGTGTGTTCCGCCCCATCACCCGCAATGGCGCAAACAATACAAGCGATGAGTCCGCCGAACGCGACTACGTACTTGAACTCCTTCTCGCACACGACGGCGTTGACCTCACCTATGAGCAGTGCGTGGGCGTGACCTACGCGGAGGTGCACGCCAACCCTGACGAGGCCCTCGCAACCATCATCAACCGCTACCACGAGATGTCACAGTTGTGCGATGCCGTAGTGATTGTTGGTTCGGACTACACCGATGTGGCTAGCCCCACCGAACTCGCGTTCAACGCTCGGATCGCAGCCAACCTTGGCGCTCCTGTGCTGCTGGTTCTTTCCGGCGCGGGCCGTTCTGCCGAGGGTATTCACCAGCTTTACGAGGTGTCCGCAGGCGAACTAGCTAACAACCACGCTTCTGTGCTTGGCACGATCATTAACCGCTGCATTCCCGGCTCCGAGGATGACATTAAGGCAGCGTTCACGTCTTCAACCACGCCGGTGTGGACCGTTCCTGAGGAACCATTCCTGACCGCGCCAACTGTGCGCCAGCTCATGCACTCTGTGGGTGGCCGCCTAATCAACGGTGACGACACACTGCTGGGCCGTGAAGTTCTCGACGTCCAGGTGGGCGCTATGAGCTTTGAACACTTGCTGGAGAAGCTCACCGATGGTGCGGTAGTCATCACGCCCGGTGACCGTGTGGACGTGCTGCTCGGTCTGCTCATTGCGCAGACTGCTAAGTCATTCCCCTCCTTGGCCGCGATTATCCTCAACGGTGGGTTCTTCCCGCCTGAGCCTGTCTCGCAACTTCTCGACGATATTGATCCGTCAGTCCCCATCATCCAGACTGACTTGGGTACGTTCCGTACCGCATCCGCAGCCGCACGAGTTCGTGGCCGTCTGTCTAAGGAATCCCAGCGCAAGGTGGACACCGCGATGGCGCTGTTTGAGCAGAACATCGATGGCAAGGCACTCCTTGAAGCGCTAGAGGTGGAACGCCCCGAAGCCGCAGTAACTCCGCTCATGTTCGAATACGAGTTGCTGTCACGGGCACGCGAAAACAAGAAGCACATTGTCTTGCCTGAGGGCACCGACGACCGCATCCTGCGCGCCGCGTCTACTCTGCTGCAACGCCAGGTTGCTCAGATCACGATCCTTGGTGATGAACCCACGATCCGAGCCCGTGCCACCGAACTTGGTTTGGACATCTCGGACGCAGCTGTGCTGGACACGCATTCCGGTGAACTCTTTGAGGAGTTTGCTGCAGAGTACGCTCGCCTGCGCGCTCACAAGGGCGTCACTGTGGAGCGCGCTCGTGAAATCGTCTCCTCGGTGTCCTACTTTGGCACGATGATGGTCCAGCTTGGGTACGCCGACGGAATGGTCTCCGGCGCCGCACACACCACCGCACACACGATTCGCCCCGCATTCGAGGTCATCAAGACGGTTCCCGATGTTTCGGTTGTGTCTTCCGTGTTCATGATGTGCCTTGAGGACCGGGTGCTTGTGTACGGTGACTGCGCCGTTAACCCTGACCCGACCGCCGAGCAACTTGCCGACATCGCAATCTCCTCGGCGCAAACTGCTGCGCAGTTTGGTGTGATGCCACGTATCGCAATGCTCTCCTACTCCACCGGTGACTCGGGAGCGGGCGCCGACGTGGATAAGGTGCGTCAAGCCACTGAGATCGTACGTAGCCGCCGCCCCGACCTTGAGGTTGAAGGCCCCATCCAGTACGACGCCGCCGTGGATGCCTCCGTGGCCGCTTCTAAACTGCCAGACTCGGCGGTTGCCGGACGCGCCACCGTGTTTGTGTTCCCAGACCTGAACACCGGTAACAACACCTACAAGGCCGTTCAGCGTTCGGCTGGCGCCGTGGCGGTGGGACCGATCCTGCAGGGTCTGCGCAAGCCCGTCAACGACCTGTCTCGTGGCGCACTCGTCCAAGACATCGTCAACACCGTGGCCATCACCGCAATCCAAGCCCAGGGCTTGGAAGCTGCAAGCGCCGCAACCAACTGAACCGAGAAAGTAGCCAAAAGCAATGAGCAACCAAACAGTACTCGTCATCAACGCTGGCTCGTCCACGGTTAAGTACCAGTTGATCTCCCCAGCCGACGGCACCGCAATTGCCTCGGGTATCGTCGAAAAGATCGGTGAACCCACCGGAATCGTGGAACACAACGTGGGCGGTGAAAGCTTCACCGAGAACCTGAAAATCGACGATCACGGACATGGCCTGCGCAAGGTCCTCGAACTGTTCGAACAGCACGGGCCCGACCTCGCCGAAGCGAACATCGTGGCTGTGGGCCACCGCGTGGTCCAGGGCGGCTCGATTTTCCCCAAGCCCACACTCGTGACTGACGAGGTAGTTGAGCAAATCCGTGGCCTGATCCCGCTGGCACCCCTGCACAACCCAGGTCACGTGCGCGGACTTGAGGTGGCACGCGAACTGTTCCCCGACGTACCTCACGTAGTAGTGTTCGATACCTCGTTCTTCCAGACCATGCCGGCCGAGTCGTACACCTACGCGCTGCCCAAAGACGTAGCCGAGAAGTTCTCCATCCGTCGTTACGGCTTCCACGGAACCAGCCACCAGTATGTGTCTCGCCTCACCGCACAAACCATCGGTAAGGATCTGAACGAGACGAACCAAATCGTGCTGCACATCGGCTCCGGCGCTTCCATCTCGGCGGTCAAGAACGGTGAAGCCGTAGACACCTCAATGGGGCTGACCCCACTCGAGGGCTTGGTCATGGGAACCCGAACCGGAGACATCGATCCAGCCGTGGTATTCCACCTATACCGCGAAGGTGGATACTCAATCGACGAGATCGACACCATGTTCAATAAGCAGTCCGGGCTCAAGGGAATGACCGGGCACAACGACTTCCGTGAAGTCCTTGGCCTAATCGAGGAGGGCAACGAGGACGCCAAGCTCGCCCTCGATGTATTTGTCCACCGCCTAGTCAAGTACGTGGGCAGCTACATGGGTGTGCTTGGCGGCCTACCAGACGCGATCACGTTTACCGCGGGTGTAGGCGAAAACAACGCCCTCGTACGCGCGGACCTGATCGGCCGCCTCGCGGGCTTTGGCATCAAGCTAGACCCAGCGCTCAATGAGATCCGCTCTAAAGAAGCGCGGATCATCTCGACTGCGGACTCCACGGTGAAGGTACTCGTGGTGCCCACAAATGAGGAACTGGAAATCTCACGCCAGACCCTCTCGCTGTTGGGCTGACGCGCTCATGAGCTAATTGGCTAACCGCCACTGAAACTCGCTATAACGCTGTTGGGCCGTGCCACCTAGGTAGCACGGCCCAACAGCATTATAGCGAGCGGCTCAATGAGCCAAACGTGGTTCAGTCAGCGGAGTGCTGGTAGGGCGAAACCACTACCTCAATGCGCTGGAATTCCTTGAGATCCGAGTACCCGGTGGTAGCCATTGCGCGCTTCAGCGCACCAACAAGGTTCAAGGTGCCATCGGCTTGACGTCCCGGGCCAAAGAGGATCTCTTCTAGGGTTCCGGAGGTGCCAACTTTGACGCGCTCACCACGTGGCAGCGAAGCATGGTGTGCTTCAGGACCCCAGTGGAAGCCCTTTCCAGGTGCTTCTTGTGCACGCGCAAGAGCTGCACCGATCATGACTGCGTCAGCGCCACAGGCAAATGCCTTAACGAGGTCGCCAGATCGTCCCACGCCGCCGTCTGCGATGACGTGGACGTAACGTCCACCCGACTCGTCAAGGTAGTCGCGGCGAGCCGCAGCAACGTCCGCAACCGCAGTGGCCATGGGTGCGTGGATACCAAGCGTAGTGCGCGTGGTCTGAGCGGCACCGCCGCCAAAACCTACGAGAACACCGGCAGCGCCAGTACGCATCAGGTGCAGCGCAGCGGTATACGAGGCTGCGCCACCAACGATCACAGGCACATCCAACTCGTAAATGAAGCGCTTGAGATTGAGCGGTTCGCTCTGGCTAGACACGTGCTCCGCAGAAACTGTAGTGCCGCGGATGACAAAGAGGTCTACGCCCGCGCTCTCCACGGTCTTGTAGAACTCCTGCGTACGGGCTGGGGAGAGTGCACCGGCCACGGTAACTCCCGCATCCCGGATTTCTTTCAGACGAGCGGTAATGAGCTCGGCCTTAATCGGTTCCGAGTAGATTTCCTGCATACGTGCAGTGGAGTTGGCTGGATCTAGCCTCTCGATCTCGGCTAACAGCGGCTCAGGGTTCTCATACCGGGTCCACAGACCTTCAAGGTCGAGTACCCCAAGACCACCAAACTTGCCCAGGGCAATTGCGGTCTGCGGACTCATCACCGAGTCCATTGGCGCAGCCATAATGGGCAGGTCAAAGTGGTATGCGTCGATCTGCCAGCCGGTAGAGACATCCTCGGGATCGCGCGTACGGCGGGACGGAACTACCGCGATGTCGTCGAACGTGAAGGCGCGCCGCCCGCGCTTTCCTCGGCCAATCTCTATCTCATTAGTCACCCATACAGGTTAGCGCGTTTTTCCCGAGCCTATGGCGTGTAACAGCTTCAATGTCAGGGGGTGCTGGCATGCTTGGGGTGAACCTGCACCAAAGGAAAGTGGATCCGTGAGCGCACAAACTTGGACCGAAGGCCCCCTCCTCGGTTTTGACACCGAGACCACCGGGGTTGAAACCCACCGTGATCGAATTGTCACGGCTGCCGTAGTGCTGCGCGCCGGTCCGGAAACCACCGTCCGCACGTGGCTTATCGATCCGGGGATTCCCATCCCGGCAGAGGCAGCCGCAATACACGGCATCACCACGGAATATGCTCGTCAATATGGCCAGCAGCCAGGCGAGGCCCTCGAGGAAATTGCGGCGCTTATCGCGGGGCACCTGCGCGCAGGTCATCCGCTCGTAGCATTCAACGCCACCTTTGATGTCACCATCTTGGAGGCCGAACTCAAGCGGCACGGACTACCCACCGTGGAGGATCGAATCTCCCGAGCATTCTCTCCTGTGATCGATCCCCTAGTGCTCGACCGAGCACTCGACCGCTACCGCCGCGGCAAGCGGAAGCTCATTGATCTATGCACGGTGTATGACGTACTTGACACGGGCACATTCCACACCGCGGACGCTGACGTCATTGCCACCCTGGATCTACTCGCCAAGATGGTACAAAAGTTCCCTGATCTTGGCGGCGCTGAACTAGCGCAGTTGCACGCCTTTCAAGCACGGGCCCACGCAGCCTGGGCCGAGAACTTTAATGACTTCCTGCGGTCAAAAGGCCGCACTGCGGATGCATCAACGCAGTGGCTAGGCCGTGACCCCGAAGCCCCCACTACCCTGCAGTCCGTCACTCCTTTGCCCGGTGGACCAGATTCCCCCACAGGCAAATTGTTCTAGCGCACCCACAGAAGTAGGTCGCCCACAGAATCAGCGCACCCACAGAATCAGCCCGCCCACAGATCGAGTGTGCGGGTGGATTCAAAGCGTCGCATGCCCCCGGAGATAGGGTCTTCAAACTCGATGGACTTTGCCAACAGTTGCAGCGGGTTGCGGTAGTCATCAGCAGCCACGTCATAGAACTGTGGATAGTAATTGTCGTTGAGTATCCCCAGTCCCAGGGAGGCCATGTGGATACGCAGCTGATGCGTCTTTCCCGTATGCGGAGTTAGCCGATACAGTCCAATCTGGCTGTGCCCGCCATGTCCCACCGGGTCAACAGTTTTGGTATCAAGTAGTTCCACCAGACTCTCCGCGTTCGCCTCCCCCTCAACCGTTTGCGCGGTCATAATTCCCGGCTCTTTACGCAAACGCGAACGCACCACGGCAGGTAAGCGCACATCCGCACGCACCGGCGCAACTGCCTCATACGTCTTGTGGATAGTGCGGCGCGCAAACAACTCGTGGTAGGGACCGCGTAACTCTTGGCGCTTGGTCAAAACCAGTACGCCCGCAGTAACTCGATCAAGTCGATGCGCGGGACTCAGCTCCGGCAGGTCAAATGCGCGGCGCAACCGCACCAAAGCCGACTCGACCACGTAAGCACCCTTAGGCGTAGACGCCAAAAAGTGTGGCTTATCAACCACGAGCAGGTCTTCGTCCTCAAAGATCGTCTCAATCTCAAACGGCACACGCTTTTCCGGAGCCGGTTCACGGTAGAAGAAAATTAACGCACCCGCCCGAAACTCCGAGTCAAAAGACCAGGGGCGACCCAACTCGTCGACAATCTCACCACGCTTAAGCGCCGCTAAAACCGGGGCCGCCTGCGCACCAAAACGCCAGTTGACATAGTCACGCAGCAGCGCAAACGACGGCGCCAGTATCTGCTCCTGCGCGATCTGCCCCGCCGACAATTCCTTGGCCTCACCACTGGTGCGCATACGCGCACCCCGGGGCAAAACTGACCCGGGGTGCGGTAACTGTATGCGAACGGGGTTCAAGCCGTCGCGTACAGGCAGAGGTGAGGGGCGCTTCTTACGCCCCACTATCAGTGCCGTCCGTAATTTGGAGCCTCAACGGTCATCTGGATGTCATGTGGGTGCGACTCCTTCAAGCCAGCCGCAGTGATCCGCACAAACTTACCGCGCTCCTTAAGCTGCGGAATGGTCCGCGCGCCAACGTAGAACATGGACTGGTGTAGACCACCGGTGAGCTGGTAGGCCACGGCAGCAAGTGGGCCACGGTAAGGAACCTGACCTTCAATGCCTTCAGGGACGATCTTGTCATCTGAGGCCACATCCGCTTGGAAGTAGCGGTCCTTGGAATAAGACTTCTTACCACGCGAGGCCATAGCACCGAGCGAACCCATACCGCGGTAGTGCTTGAACTGCTTGCCGTTAACAAACACGAGGTCACCAGGCGACTCATCACAGCCTGCCAGCAAGGAGCCGAGCATCACGGATTCAGCGCCGGCCACAAGAGCCTTGGCAATGTCACCCGAATACTGCAAACCACCATCAGCAATCACTGGGATGCCGAACTCGCGAACAGCCTTGGACGCCTCATAGACCGCAGTCACCTGAGGCACACCGACGCCGGCCACCACGCGAGTGGTGCAGATCGAACCGGGGCCAACCCCAACCTTGACCGCGTCGGCTCCAGCTTCAGCTAGCGCCCGCGCACCGTCAAAGGTGGCAACGTTTCCACCGATGATCTCAACGCCGTTGAAGAACGGATCCTTCTTGATCGAGCGAATCATGTCCAGCATGAGACGAGCGTGCCCGTTTGCGGTATCTGCTACGAGCACGTCAACGCCGGCCTCAGCCAGTGCACGCGCACGATCCAATGCGTCGCCGTAAAAACCAATAGCGGCGCCAACGCGTAGGCGTCCCTCGCCGTCCTTGGTGGCGTCCGGGTACTGCTGGGTCTTAACAAAGTCCTTGACGGTGATCAGACCCTGCAGGTGACCTTGATCATCAACGAGCGGGAGCTTCTCAATGCGGTGCTTACCCAACAGGTGGGCGGCGTCCTCACGGGAGATCCCAACAGGCCCGGTGATCAACGGCATCGGGGTCATGACCTCGCGCACGCGAGTGCTCGCAAACGCCTCGGGGCGCACAAAGCGCAGGTCGCGGTTGGTGATAATGCCCACGAGTGTGTTGTCCGCTTCCACTACTGGAAGCCCGGAAACCCGGTACTGACCGCATAGTGCGTCCAGTTCCTCAATCGTTGCGTCAGGGCCAACGGTCACAGGATCATTGATCATTCCGGATTCGGAACGCTTGACCGTGTCCACGTGACTTGCCTGGTCCTCAATAGACAGGTTGCGGTGGATAATTCCGATGCCACCCTGGCGCGCCATAGCGATTGCCATGCGGGCCTCAGTGACGGTGTCCATGGCCGCGGAAATGAGTGGAACCTTCAATGAGATTCCACGGGTCAGGCGGCTCGTGGTGTCAACCTCGGAGGGGATAACGTCTGTCTCGTTAGGGAGCAGCAGGACGTCGTCGTACGTTAATCCGAGGAAACCAAAGGGAT
>Ga0182744_1000574_pt1 | contig 34171 bp, 39 predicted proteins | sample eDN3rd30CKraftMG_FD_128525 | JGI IMG/M metagenome (GOLD analysis project Ga0182744, IMG submission 128525) | Enriched Miracle-Growth compost microbial communities from Emeryville, California, USA - eDNA 3rd pass 30_C Kraft MG (version 2) (version 2) ... | reverse complement strand
TTCCCTCACCTAAAGAGTCTAAAGAAATTCTTGGCCTGTTTACTGATGAATTCGCTTACTTCCCAAAGTTACCGGAAGAGTGCCCGATAGATTTCGATGGCTTCGATCGCGCCGGCGATTTTTTTTACATTCCTGTCTGGAAGAAAGAAGAGGATTTTTGCTTAGTGACTCTAAGTCCTAAATGTCGATTGTATGGGTGGATTGAATGTCGGGAAGAAAAACAAAGAGATAAAGTGGGACGGCAACTTAAAACTTATAAGGAGTTTTTAAAAGAAAGTCCTAATTACTTAACAGAATCAAATGAAGCTTATGAAAGCATAAACGGTAAGAAAATTAATCTAAAAGAAATCGCGGATGGAAATTTAGAAGATTATCAACTTGAACTTGATAAGGTTGAAGGAGAGGGCCGGAATATGTGGGGCAAGTTTCATTTGGAGAATTCTGGCACTGAAATGGAAAATACCAAGTCATTTCAATCCAAATCCTTTTGGATCAAGCTCATTAATGAGGATGGCACCAAGGCAATCAGCTGGGCGAGCAGAGGTTATTAAGGGAACTGTTACCTAAGTGGTGCCCGAAAGAGGACTTGAACCTCCACAGCCTTGCGGCCACTAGAACCTGAATCTAGCGCGTCTACCAATTCCGCCATCCGGGCTTACAGGAAAAACGAATATATCAGAATTTTATTTTTTGGGGAGTCCTTTATCGCCGGGAGGCTCAATAAATGGCGGGTTTTCCAGAAACTGATAAAACTTTTTGCCGTCGTACTCCCAACCCAGGTGATTTTTAAGCACCAAAGCCTCCAGCAAGGCCCCTTTGGCCAAGCGCTCCACGATCAGGCTGCGAAAAGCCTGAGAGGCCCTGTCGATGCTCTTGCGTCCGGTTTTTTTATCCATCTTCATGACGGTGGAGACTTCGTTTTGAGAATCTTTGGTCAGTTCTTTCACCAAGGTGAACACGTCCTTTTTTTCCGCCCTTTGCTCATAGGCCGACCAAAGGCTTAAGGCCTTTTTGTACACGCTCTCCTCGAGACCGAAATTTCTTTGCAGGAACAATTCATCCACCGCGCTCTCTTCGAAATAGTGATGAACGCCTTTTTGTCCCGACATCTTGCCGTCGTAATTTTCCGTCACATGTAAAGGCATGGACATATCACCGATGTAATGTCCCATGATTCCAGAAACCAAAAGCCACTGCACCTGCATATCCTGATGCTCTTTGGAGGAGAGCTTTTTGTCCTTCAATTTTTGGGTGAGCTCATCCAGACGCTCTTCCAACTCACGCAGCCGCCACCAGGAGCGCCCCGCATCCTTGGGAAAGTCCTTATATTTTTCGTCGAAGGCGTTGCGACTGAGAGCATAGGGAACGTCGCCGTCCTCACCCTTTTTAACGGGGAATTTCCGCTCAAAAATTTCCATGTCCATAAAGTGGTTGAAGAATTCTTTTTCATAGGTCGGCGGGCGCTTCCAGATGATGTCCGGAACATTGCAGTAGTAGCCGAGATCAAAGCTGTGCACCTTTAAAAAGAACGGCTCCGACGCATCCGGCTGATCCTCCGAGGCCAGATAGGCCGCTGTTTGACAGACAATGGAGTGGCCACGCTTGCCCCAGGCATGAGCTTGAGGGCTTAAGGCGAAAGGAAGGGCGATGGTCGAAATAAAGAGGAATAAACGCATGGGCCCAACCTACTTGATTCCCCTCCCCAAAGACAAGACAGGATCTCGTTTGGAGAGGAGAGGTCTTACCGGGAATAAACGCAAAGATCGCGCACCCAGTGTCTCAAGAACCCGACGGACCAGGTGGCGGTCAGGCGCCGATCACCGATGGCGACCTTTTTTCCATTCTCCCGGCAATCCACACCGAGGAATCCGTCGGAAGAGGGCATCCCACAACTTTCCGAGCGGGCGCTGCAGTAGATGGCTTTGTTTCCGGTGGTCTCTTCAAGTTCTTCACAGCGAACCGAGTCTTTGACCAACCCGCAGGCGTGGCGCTCGAGAACCGCTTGAGTGGCGGATTCACACTCGGTCACGCTCGAGGCCGTGCAACGAAACTCGGGCTCCCATGCATGGGCTTGCGCCGCCATTCCCATCACCAGCGCATAAAAACCAGTCATCAGCAGTATTTTTTTCATCTTTCCCTCTTCAAGTAAGAATTAAACGATGCGTTTTTCTTTTTGAGGGTCGAAAGAGCAAGGCCTGTACCAGAGGGGGATTCAGCGTTCGGGTTCGAGAACGAAGAAAACTTTTTTCATTTGATCCGGGTGCTGAAGGTACCACCAAAGTTCCCGCTTGGTGATCACTCCCTGAGGGTGACTCCACAGTGAGGGTGGAAGAAGAAAGACCACTTTCCATTCGGAGCGGCTCAAGGATTCCAGGAATTTCTGCGTGTGCGCGGACTCGCCAAAGCCTATGCCGAACTTTTGATAGGCCGTCTCCCACGACATCATTTTGCTTTTCTGCTGGAGGACCGTGTAACTCTCGTTTTCCCCCATGATGCCCAAAAGCACCCCTTCATGGGGGCCCCGGGACAACCACTCTTCCAAGGTGCTCATGCCCGCTGCATGAGAGCGCAGGGTTTTTATTTGCTCCGCCGTCAGTCCGGTATGGGACAGGCGCTCCGTGAGCGTGGGAGTTTCCAGATAGGAGGTGCAAGCCCACCCGAGGGAAGGCCGGAGAAAAAACAAGAAAAGAAAGAGAAGGAAAAACGCGGGTTTTCGCATCGACGGGAATCATAACCCATCGCATCATTTTTGTAAAGAAGAGGGCGGAAGACCTGAGCGTTTATTCGGAAATCAGGGAAAAATGGATTTCCTGAGAAGCCTGCCCCGGGATCTCCAAAGCTTGCATTTGGAGGGACGAACTCCCCGATTGGATTTCACGAACCAAGTCGCCGACCAGAGTTTCACAGGCGGCCTTTGTCATGTCCATGTGAAAGAAGTCCTTTTGGCGCCCGTAGCGATCGTAGCGTTTAAACCAATAGTTCTCCGGACCGTCGATCATCACGAACAGCGATTGGCCATAATCCATGTTCCACTTACAAAGCAAACGGACCTGATCCCCGTCCGCCGTGGTGAAGGCGGCGTGAGGAGCATAAGGGTTCCAGAAGGAGCCGAAATCACCGCTGACCAAAATTTTCTCTTCAATCAATGCCGGTTTGTCCAAGGAAGGTTGATTGAGCGCCGCCATGCCCTTCGCGCCCAACATAAGTAAAGCCACTGAAAAAAGCCCTTTCACGATCCCTTTGGCGCTTGTCATGGAGATTCCTTTCACTTGAATTTTATCGCACGTCGCATTCTTAAACTAAAAAAGCTCATACCCGCAAGGACAAGCGAAGGCAACCGGCCACAAAGGGATTATAATAAAGTATAATCGTTACCCTCTCGTTTTGATTTATGAGAGGGTGGAAGGATGTCCATGCATGACGCCCTTTTTGTCTTAGCCACTGGCCTCTTTCTTATTTTTTGGATCTCCGGCCTGGTTTCCATAGGGGTTGCCAATGAGTGGAAAGACTATTTTTTTAAGTTAAAAAATGCGGGCTGGACGGAAACGGCGGACGGGCGTCTTGTTCCCTTGTCGATCCTAGAGGAAGAAAATGTCCCCGACAGCAAGAATCTTCGTCAAACTTTATCGTGGCAAATGAGCGGGGTGGACTCCGGGCAATTCTTCGGACGAATGGTTTCCGGCGTTCCTCTCTTTTTGAAACTCCGACGTCGGAGTAAAAATCAAAAAAGAATTTATACGAGGGAGCAAAACGAGTTCTTAGAAAATCTGAGACTGGGACTTATTGATCCGCCAGACCTTGCTTCCGAATTAAGACGAAAATTTCCTCGTGACGAGGAAAACCCATTTTCCAGCCACTAAAGGACATCCATCTTATGCTTTTTCTTTAGGATCTGAATCTGTTCAAGGCTTAACTCATAAAGAGTGGCGGGCAATGGGGAAAATAAAATCGGCGCATCAAAGAGGGTGTCACCAAGAGGGGGAATCCCGATTTTTTCCTTGATTCGGTGAGCCGCCATATTCAACTTCGGTGTCTTAAATAAGATTTTTTTGAGGGAAAGATTTTTGAGAAAAAACTCGGACCCTTTTAAATAAGAATAAATCCCAACCCCTCGACGGCGATTTTCCTCTTTCCAGATATGGGCGTGAAAAACGGCGGATTCTTTTGGAATGAGATCCGTCAAGGTGTGTACACCAATGGCTTTTCCCTGAAGAAGAATCGTGACGACCGTGGAGACACCGCCTTTTTCCTTAAAGGCCTTTTGATAGCCAGTAATAAAAGCTTCTCGAGAACTCAGTTTTGCCGGATCCACGCCCCGCTGCCGCCAAAATTCCTCGGAATTCCCCGTCCAGTATTCGACAAGAGGAAGAATGTCCTCTTCCTGAAAAGCACGAACACTTACTTCCTTGGCGGTCACCGGCTGAGAGTTCTTGGAATTTCCCATCGACATTTTAAGACTTCTTGAGTTCGCGGATTTTGTCTTTGCGGCCGAAGACCCAGACCAGATCGCCGGGCTTTAGGACGACCGAGCTTTCCGGGTTGAGAATTCGGCTCCCCGCTCTTTCGATGCCGACGATCAGGCCGCCGAATTCCTCGCCCAAACCGATCTCGCGGATGGTGCGTTCGGCGTAACGGGAGGACGAATCAATCACAAAGGATTCCAAGTTGAACATTTCATCATGAAGAGGCACATCCCCCTCTTCGACCGGACGCATCCAGTCCTGAACAAGGCCGAGTTGCTCCTCCGTCCCGATCAAAAACAACTGGTCATTCGGAAGCAGTCTTTCCGAGCGGTTGGGGGCGAAGATGCGACGGCGTCCCCGATCAATCATGGCGACGGTGGCTCCGGTTTTGGTGCGGAACTGGCTTTCCTCCAAAGACCGACCGGCGATACGGGAATCCGAGGACAAGGTGATGCGGCTTAAGCTGGCGTTCCACGGCGCCAATTGAGGCACTCTTTCCAGCGATTCCACCGCCGCGATTTCCTTGGCGTTTAAATTCTGTAAAAAGCGCGCCTCCACTTTTTCATAAAAACGCCCGATCAGGCGCCGGAAAATAAAAATCACTACCGGCGTCGCCACCAAAACCACCAATGGAAGCAGATGGGTGGAGGAAAACTGATTGATGACGACCTCCACGAGCACCAGTCCCAAAATCGCGCGCAAAACGATCACGCCCAGTTGAAGGCGCCGCAACCTCAACAAAGTCGGCGCCTCCGAGACCGGAAGTTTTTTGGGAGACTTCATGACGAGGGCAAAAAGAAAGGGTGAGCAGACGGCCAATGTGACCACGCAGGCTCCCAGACGCAGCCACAAGCCGTCTCCAAAAGTGTTGATCAAAAAAGGAAGCGCGAGTTTCCCCGCCGCAAGGCCGATCGCCAAGCACACCACGGTGTTGATCAACACCAAGGCGCCGTAAATGCGCCACAAAAGGCCGAAGATGTTTTCCTTACCGTTGGAGGCCATCGCCCGTTCGTATTGATGGAGCAAGTCCAAAAATTTCTTGGGCAGGCGGGCTTCAATCCAATCATAAATGGGAATGGCGTGTTTGATCATATAGGGCGTCGTGAAAGTGGTGACGGCGGAAACGGCGATCACGATGGGATAAAGGAAATCACTGACGACTTTTAAGCTCACGCCCAAAGAGGCGATGATGAAAGAAAATTCCCCGATCTGCGCCAAGCTCATTCCGGCTTCCATCGACTGCTTGAAGCTTCGGCCGGAAAGCATGGCGCCAAAGCCCGATCCAAAAAGTTTTCCAACAATCGTGATCAAGGTGATCGCCAGGACCACCGCATAGTGATCGCGTAAAACCGAAGGATCGATCATCATCCCGACGGAGACGAAAAACACCGCACCGAAAAGATCCTTCACCGACTCCATCAAGGGTTCAATGCGCTCACCCTCGCGGGTTTCGGCCAGAATCGATCCCATGATAAAGGCCCCGAGCGCCGCGGAAAAGTTCGCTTGCGTGGCCAGAACCACCATCGCAAAACACAAGCTGATGGAGACGATCAGCATGATTTCGTCGCTCAAATGCTCCCGCACTCTTTTTAGAGCGGAGGGCAAAACATAAATTCCCACCACAAACCAGATCAGCAGGAAAAACACCAAACGTCCGGACAGGTAAACAAGATTCGATCCGGAAAAAGACCCCGGAACGCTGAGGGCGGAAAGAATCACCATCAGCAAAATCGCCATGAGATCTTCGACAATGAGAATTCCGAACACAAGGCTTGCGAAATCTTTGGTTTTCAAACCGGCTTCATCAAAGGCACGGATGATGATGGTCGTGGACGACATGGAAAGAATCGCGCCCAGATAAATACTGTCCATCGTGGACCAATTAAGGGCCCTTCCGAACAGATAGCCCACGGCGCTCATGGTGACGATCTCAAAAAAGGCCGCCGTGAAGGCGCTCTTTCCCACCTTGGCGAGCTTTTTAAAACTGAACTCCAAGCCCAGGCCGAACAAAAGGAAGATCACACCGATCTCCGCCCATAGATTCACGCCGCCGGTATCCACCACCGTGGGCCACAGGGGAAAGTGCGGACCCACCGCAAAGCCCGCGATCAAATAACCGAGCACCACCGGCTGACGCAAACGACTGAAAATCAGCGTGCTGATCGCGGCCGCGCCAAGGATCACTGCCAAATCTATAATCATAGGAGGAAGATGCGCCATAGACCTGGAAAGTTACCCAGAACCCAAAGCCCTGTCCAGGTAACAGTTCCCTTTCTCCGTCTCGCCTTGTCAAACGGTCAAACCGCCAAACGGCATGATCCATTAAGAAGTCCGGAAATCGGATGATAGAACTCAGATATCTGAATGTTGAATCTTGTGGCTGAGCTAAGGCAGGTATCAACTCTTGCATAGGTTCAATGGACTATGCCTAGAAAAGCTTTGATTCGAACTGCAGATCTCCCCTATCACGTCACGAACAGATCCAATAACAAGGAGTTCTTTTATGTCGCTCCTGAAGATCTTTGGCCGATTTGCTTGAATGTGTTGAGTAAGATCAGAGAATTGTTTGGCTGCCAAATCCATTGCTTTGTTCTGATGTCCAACCATTTTCATCTTATTATCAGCACACCGAGAGAAAATATCGGCGACGCCATGAAGTACTTCCACCGGGAGGTGGCTCGACAGGCCAATAAATTGGCGGGCCGGATCAACCATTTCTTTGGTGGCCGTTACAAGTGGAGTGTCATACACAATGAAATTTATTTTTGGAATGCTGTAAAGTATGTCTTTAGAAACCCGGTAGAGGCAGGTCTGTGCCACCGAGTGGAAGGCTTTAGATATTCCTCATTAAACTCCCAGCCCGAAGATTTTAGTTGGGAGCTATTCGATGTTTTTAATGACCGGAATCTTTTGATCCAACCCGATCTTGAATGGCTGAACGAAAATTTCAAGGAAGAGCAGAGGATGGCAATCTCAAAGGCCCTTCGACGGAGAGTCTTTGAGATTCCAGCGAGTGAGTCCGGTTATTTGGTCACGTTGGACGCGGCGAGACGGAGAAAGGGAACTGTTACCTGAGTGGTGTAATCCCCCCACCCAATCCATGGGCGTGTCCCCGTTGTTAAAGCGTTCTTGATGTAAATTATTTGGTTTACCGAACGTGTGTCATAGTGTGTCGGTTTTCGCTCTGTTTTGCTCTTTTTCACGCTGTTTTGGAAAAAGCGAAAAGCAGGACCTTTGCCTATAAGTGATTGGAATCTTTGAAGTGGTGCCCGCCAGGCGAAAGTAGAAGAATCACTGGCTTGGGCTGAAGAGTACCCAATCCAGTGGCGGGAGCCAAGGGTCGATCTCGCGGAGCTGACAAAACTGCGCTGGATTGAGGGGCTTTCAGGTAAGAATTGGCTGAGAAGTACGGAAAAACGGCCGTAGCAATCCAGAATTACTTTCAGGAGTTAAGGCGTCGGGATTTCCAAGTTGTCGGCCTTTCTTTAGAAGAAAGGGAGAAAATCAAAGAGGCAAAACTTAAATTGGGCGAGGGTTAACACTAGACCTAGCCTAGTTCTAATTTTACTCGACTACAGTAAACCACTATCCTGGGTGAGAGGGTCAGACAAAGGAGTCTTGGATGCGGTTAATGGTTTACTTAATGGGAGCAACTCTGTTCTGCGTTTCATGCGCTTCTCACCTTACCAACAGTGCTGCGGACAAACAGATGGAGACCTCGCGTGTGCCTGCTCAAGCAGATGAAAAAGTTCTGTCAATCATAACAGCGGCTGAGATGCGAACAAAATTAAAACGATACTGCGAAGACGAAGACTCTAATGGCGTTTGCTATATGACATTTGCCTTGGCGGAGGAGTACTGCGCAGCTCAAGGCTCGCGCCTTTTTTCTGCGAGGGAGTTCGCCGAAATTGCAGTTTCTAGGGGGGCTCGCAGAATCACTGGCACTAAGCCTGAGACGTCTTACTCCACGGAAATAAGTACTAAAAATGCAGATGGAACAACTGAAAAATTTTATTTAGATCACGCAGGCGCTGCTTATCAGCGTCCAAGCCAGGAACCGGGTGATCTCTGCGTTTGGTCCTCGTCTCGCCACTCTATTCAGTCTAATAGAGTTTATAGCTTCAATAATAATACCGGCCTCTTCAGCCTGCGTAACGCCGTTCAATTTTCTTCCAACCCAGCACCAAGCTTGTGTGCTGCGACCTGTGTAAACACTCATCCATAAACTGGTAAGTAGAGAGTTAGGTGGCTCCAATATTCCGAATTCGGAGCCAAGGCGTTCGGCCTTTTGCCTTTCAAAAATCCTTATTTCATAAATACGCTTTACCTTGATTGGGCCCCTTTCGCCTATGGTCGCTAGTTTTAAAAATTTTCCCTCCAAAATTTCGTAGCTTTCGTGATCGGAAATTCGATCAGTGATCGAACCTCGGACTCTCTGAAAATCAGAGGAACCTCAGGAGCTTAACTTTATTACCAGTCGAGATTGCGATCAAAACCCGCCGATAGGCAATCTTCCAAATTTATGCAGAAATAAAATTTTGTGTATGATCCCTTTGACTTAGGTTTCGCGGCTCAGTCTTGGCTTAAATCTTGAAATGCGCACAGAGGCAGCGGGGGTGTCGCCCATTTTGCCATTAGTGAAGGGGATGCACGTCCCGTATATGAGAGGTTTAAAGAAGGCCGGGCCTCAGTTCCCGTATTATGAAAACATGCATCCAACTAGCAACGTCACTCGCAAATGAGTTGCTAGTTCGGAGTCCGGCATCAAGATGAGACTTTACGTGAGATTGGAGTCTCACTTACTAGGCTAAGTGCTGGAAACAGAAAACGAAAATACTCCTTGGGTATCGGCAACTAAGGCCGCCTCATCCAAAGCCTTTTTGCCCTGATCGGCCCGTGACCCCTCCCACCCAACGAGTTGTTGTGGAAGGGGTCACTGGCCTGGTCAAAAAGACTATGGATGAGGCTGGTTCGGTAGTGCGAAGAAGGATTAATTGGAGATGAAGAATCGAAACGAGGTCGATCTAGGAATTGATAGCGGACTTTGTAGGTGATGAATGGAGTATTTCTAAAACTTGAGAGGATACGGTTTAGAACGAAAATTAGGACAGTGAATGAAAAAATCATGGGTTATCGAAGAATTCGAAATGATCCCCATGCGCGTTGAATTTGAGGAATACAACCAGCTACTTGATGAAATAGCAGAACTTGTTTATGGTTACCTCTGCCAGCTCCACGAGACTCCCAAGGCTTCTGAAATGGACGTGACTACGATCACGGAAAGGACAGGAAGCGATGGGTAATTTGAATCAGCTAAAAAAACAAGAAAACCAATTTTAAAATTGCGCTCTACATTCGTGTATCGACCGAAGAGCAAGCGGAAAACCCGGAAGGGTCGATCCGTAACCAAGAAGACAGACTTCGCCAAGCGGTTGAATATAAAAATCGCATCGGTGATTTTGGACAGATCGTCGGCGTTTTTACGGACGCGGGAATCTCAGCGAAGGACATGAAAAGGCCACGGCTACAAGAGATGCTTCGCTGTATTCGGTCCAAAGAAGTCGACCTTGTGATGGTCACAGAAATCTCAAGGCTGTCCCGCAATTCGAGGGACTTCATTGAGATGTGGGACATGATGCGGGCTTTAGGATGTGGGTTTACAAGTCTCAGGGAGGACTTTGACACGACCACGGCGGCTGGGGAAATGGTCCTTTTTCAGTTGATGAATTTGGCGCAGTTTGAAAGACGTCAGACTTCGGAACGAGTTGAGGCGAACATTGCAGCCCGTGCAGCAAGAGGACTCTACAACGGCGGTTGTGTACCTGTAGGATACAAAACCATTCCCGATAAGCCAGGATATCTTGAGATTGATGAGGAGATGGCGAACACCGTGAGGGCAGCGTTCACGGCGTTCATCAAAGAAGGAGCCCTTGCACCAGCAGCGATTTGGCTCAACGACAATGGCTATAGGCTTCGCAAAGACATGGAAGGTGGCGGTCGCTTAAAGCGGGTTGGACATTTTACGGTGGATAATCTGCAAGCGATGCTCAGAAACAAGGTCTACCTTGGAATCAAAGTTTACCGTCATAGAGGAGAGTTGCTGGAAGCGAAGGCGGTTTGGCCTGCGTTGATAGATGAACTGACTTTTCAGCGAATCGGAAAAATTCTGGATAAGAATCGAAGAAGGTACAAGCCGCATAAGCAAGGGCGTTTGCCTTACGTTCTAACCGGAATTTGCCATTGTATGAACTGCAACAGTCCAATGCCCGGGAAATCTGCGACCGGAAATGTTGGCAAGGTTGGCTACTATGAACACGTTTGGGCGACAAAGCGAGATGCAACGCTGTCTAAGAAGATGTTTAAGTGTGAACCGCACCGAGTTCCTGCGAAAAAACTGGAGCCATTTGTTCAGGAAAAATTTCGACAAATTGTGACCGAAAAATCGTTTATGAAAGCGATTCTTGAAAAGGTGCGAACGAAGTGCGAAGAAAATCCTCTTAAGAAAGATGAAGAGCGATTAAAGGCAAAGATTTTCGGAGTGAATAGCCAGATTGAGGCATTGGCCGAGCGGTTAGCAGAACTTCCAAAATCCGTATCTCCTGGCCCGATCTACAGGCAAATGGAGCGGTTGGAAGAAGCGAAGAAGGAAAACGAGGACACATTGGTAAATTTAAGATCCACAGGCCGATCAAGCCTTGATCGAATCGTCGATTTTGAAAAATTTGAGGATTTCGCAAGCCATTACAAAACCTTCCTTCATCAAGCGACCGTAACGGAGCAAAAACAAATGCTCCAAAAATTTATTCGCAAAGTGGAAGTCGGCGTAAACAGCGTAAAAATCCACTGGATCGTGGATCAGGATCATTTCGACCGTGAGCTGGCGTTAAAACGCGCCAGCTCCGGCCCCCAAAGGGGTGATTCGTCGGATTCTGATTTTTTTAGAAATTATGGTTCGTATACTTTGACATTTGGTGCCCCGGGCCGGACTTGAACCGGCACGCCCGTGTTAACGAAGCCCAGGATTTTAAGTCCTGTGCGTCTACCAATTTCGCCACCGGGGCCTGTGTCGCTGGAAGTCTAAACAGTGACTTTCCGGGGGAGATCTGTCAATCTTGGGGTTTTTGAAAGCCCGAAAAACCGGAGTACCTTTCCATTAAAAATTTATTGCGTGAGTCGCACCGCATGACTCTTCAGTCCTATCAGCTCTATCCCCTCTTTTTCGGCTTTCTATTCATTGCTCAATTTTTAATCACTCTCTTTTTTGAGAGCATGATGCAGACTCTCAGTCAGACGACCCAAGGGCCGTGGTTGGCGCAGGTCATGGGCGGGATGACGGACCTTATTATCGGCTTTATTTTGGTGATGGCCTACGGACTTGCCGTTCAAAACCTTCGCCACTCCCCGAAGACGTTGTCCCAATTCCTAGGAGACACCTTGACCCCCTTGGCCTCCGAAAGTCTTCTCGCTTTTTCCAAAATCATTCTTGGAGCGCTCCTCTTCATTATTCCCGGAATCATTTTTTACGTGTATTACGTCTTTCTTTCCTATGTGGTGTTTTACGATCCCGAATACTCCACCGGGAACGTGAGCGCTTTGCAGAAATCCAAACAACTGGTGAAACCCGCGTTTTTTTCCGTCTTCGGTTACATGGTGGTGTTGGGTTTGATCTCCCTTTGCTTGGAGCTCGCTCCCAACGTCTTGAATCTTATCGCCTGGTGGCAGGAGCTTTTTTTCTTCGCCCTTTCCTTTTATTTCACGGGCTTGGGCTTTATGATCTTTTACCAACTCTACCGGCGTCTTGAACGCTCACAGGAGAATCCTTCATGAAAATCGGAAAAACCCCGACCGAACTGATCGCGCTCGACAATGCGCTCACCTATGACGACGTGTTGATGGTGCCTCAGCGCTCGGAAGTGAAGTCCCGCAAAGATCCGAATCTGTCCTCCCTGCTGACGTCAAAAACCACTTTGGGACTTCCTTTCATCAGCGCCAACATGGATACCTTGACGGAACATCAAATGATGATCGCCATGCACCAGATGGGTGGCCTTGGAATTCTCCATCGTTTTATGTCGGTGGAAGACCAAATTAAAGAAGTGGAATTGGCCAAAGCCGCAGGAGTCAACCTTCTTGCCGCCAGCATCGGCGTGACCGATGACGAAAAATCCCGCGCTAAAGCCTTAGTGGCCAGCGGCGTGAGCGTGATCACCATCGACATCGCCCACGGCCATTCCAACCACATGATGGACACCATCAAATGGTTGAAAGACCATTTCCAAAATCAAGTGGAAGTCATCGCCGGTAACGTCGCGACCCCGGAAGGAACCTTGGATCTGATCGAAGCCGGAGCCGACTGCATCAAGGTCGGAATCGGGCCCGGATCCATGTGCACCACACGCATCATCACCGGTTTTGGAATTCCCCAACTCTCCGCGGTCATGTGGTGTGCGGCGGCGGCCCGTGAAAAGAACGTTCCCGTGATTGCCGACGGCGGCATCAAAACTTCCGGAGACATCGTCAAAGCCTTGGGTGGAGGGGCTCAAACGGTGATGCTGGGATCGCTTTTGTCGGGCTGTCTGGAAACTCCGGGACCTATTCATTTTGGAAAAAAACATTACCGCGGCATGGCCTCCAAGGCGGCGCAAGTGTCCTGGCGTGGGGGACTTCCCAAAGGCATGGCGCCCGAAGGTGAATCCACCTCCGTTCCCGTCAAAGGACATGTGGCCGACGTGATCGATGAATTGGCCGGAGGCCTTCGCAGCGGGATGAGCTACGCCAACGCCACGACCATCGAAGAACTGCAAAAGAACGCGCGCTACCTGCAAATGTCCGCCATGGGTTTTAAAGAATCCGTGGCCCATGGAGTGCAATGAGTCGTATCGGTGTTTTTGATTCCGGCGTCGGTGGCCTTACCGTCTTAAAGAGTCTGGCGGAAAATTTCCCCCAGCACGATTTCATTTACCTGGCGGACACCGCCCGCCTTCCTTACGGCACCAAATCGAGCAGCACCATTGCCAGTTATTTAAAACGCAACGTGGAATTTTTGAAATCCTTCCAGGTGGAAGGAGTGATCGTCGCCTGCAACACCGCTTCGACCGTCTTGATCCAGTCGGATTTAAATTTTGACCTTCCGGTTTTCAATGTGATCGAACCCGGGGCGGAAGCAGCCTTGCAGGCTTCGCAAAATAAAAAAATCGGCGTGCTCGGAACCCGCGCCACCGTTTTAAGCCAAGCCTACGTCAAAGCCTTAAAGAACATCGATCCCACCGTCGAAGTCCATCAAATGGCGGCGCCGCTCTTGGTGCCCTTGGTGGAAGAGGGTTGGGTGGAAGATCCTCTGACTTCAATGGTTGTTTATCGCTACACGCAGCCGCTGCTAGATGCCGGAGTGGATACTTTGATTTTGGGCTGCACTCACTACCCGGTTTTGAAGTCTTCTTTCCAACGAGTGGCTGCTTCCAAAGCGCAATTGGTGGACTCTCCCTTGGCCTTAAGAAAAAACGTGCACGGCCGCTTTCCCGAACTCTCAAAAACGAGTGAGGGTGAAAAAGGCATGATCCGCATTTACTGCACGGATCTGACGCCTCATCTGGAACAACTGATCAATTATTTGATCTCGCCCTTGAGTTCCCAGCCCATTCAAAAAGTCGACATTTAGAGAAATGAGGATCCTTGCCGTCTCACTTTTGACAAGGTGGGACGGAGAAAGGGAACTGTTACCCGATAGAAACGGATTTGATGTTGGCGAACTCGTGAATCCCAAAGGGGGAAAGCTCCCGGCCGAAGCCTGAGTCCTTCACGCCGCCAAAAGGGAGGCGCACATCCGATTTTAAATAATCATTCACCACGCTCATACCGGCATGCAGATGACGGGCGGCCAAATCCCCCGCCTTTTCCGCGTCTTTGGAAAAAATCCCCGAGCCCAGTCCAAAGGGGGTGGTATTGGCGATTTCAAAAGCCTCATTTAAAGTTTTAAAGGAGTTCACCAAAGCCACGGGACCGAAAAATTCTTCCTGATAAACGGGCTTTGAAACGTCCACATCCGCAATCACCGTCGGCGGATAAAAATAACCCTTGTCGGAAGGAATTTCCCCGCCGGTCAAAATCCGACCACCGCTTTTCTCCGCGCGCTCCACTTGTTTGTGCAGATCTTTTCTTAAGTCTTTGCGGGCAAGAGGGCCGAAGTCCGTGCCCTCCTCAAAAGGATCACCGTATTTTTTCCCCGCCATCTCGCGCGTAAAAAGATCCAAAAATTCCTCTTTGACCTTTTCATCCACGATAAATCTTTTGGCGCAAATGCAGCTTTGCCCGGAATTCAAAAGCCTTGATTCCGCGCACTTGGCCGCCGCCAATTTCAAATCCGCATCTTCCAAAATCAGGTAAGGATCACTGCCGCCGAGTTCAAACACCATTTTTTTCATGTTCTTTCCGGCCTCTTCCGCAACCCTCTTTCCCGCGGGAGCGCTTCCCGTTAAAGACACACCGGCGACTTTTTCCGAGGTCACCACTTGGGAAATCCCCGAAGAATCCAATGACAAATGCTGATAAACCCCCTCGGGAAATCCCGCTTCCAACAAAGCTTCCTCGAGCATTTTGGAAGATTGAAAAACGTTGGAAGCCGGCTTCAGCAAAACCGAATTCCCAAGGGCAAGGCTTGGCGCCAGAAACCGCACCGCCTGCCACACCGGAAAATTCCACGGCATGATTCCCAAGGTCACACCCAAGGGACGAAACACCACACGGTGTTTACCGGAACTCATGGACGTTACCGCAACCTCTTTGTTCCACACCGGAAAATTCTCCGCCAGGTAGTTGACGGTGAAGGCGCATTTTTTGATTTCCGCTTGAGCGGATTTAAAGGTTTTCCCCATTTCCAAAGTCATGACCTTGGCGAATTCATCGGTTTTCTCTTCAAACACCCGGGCGAGGGATTTCAAACACTCCAAGCGGTCGCTTTCATCTAAAAGCGCCCAAGCTTTTTGAACCTCTTGGGAAAGAGCGATCTTTTCTTCCGTTTCGTTGGGAGAAAGCAAGGCATGGGTCCACACCACGTCTTCGGTGAAGGGATTGATGGATCTTACTTCAGACATCTTTTTTCACCTCGCGTTGCAGTTTTTCCGCGGCTCCAGGAAGCCAAGCGGTCAAAATGTTTCTCATACTCTCCTCCACGCCCATCTTGACGGGAGTCACCCATTCTTTGGGAATAAAGACCGTGTAGCCGCCGATCTGATAGCTCATGGAAAAGTACACGGCGACGCGGCCTTCTTTGGTGATTCCTTCGGCCAAGCCCTCAAGACTGTCTCTTGTCACCAAGCCGATCACCTCGGCATCCAGACCAGGAAAGCGCACAGAAACCACACGGTCAGCTCTTTCCTTGCCGTCAGGGGACAAAAATCCCGCAAAATCTTTGATGGAAACGTACACGGACTTAAGCAAAGGCACATGGCCCAACAAATCTTCAATCCTTGCCACCATCCATTTGGTGAACGGCTTATCCACCACCGTGCCGAACATGTACACGATGGCGAAAACCACCACGATGCCCATGCCCGGGACGTAAAGAAAATCCGGCCAGAACGCGAGCAAGGTGGACATCGCGAAGGCCTCCACCCATTTAAGAACCCAAAAAATCACATAGATCGAAAGAACCAGAGGAAGAAGAGTCAACAGTCCTTTTAAAAAAGTGCTCAATATGTGCTTCACAGGAAACCTCCTTGACCTTCTCGCTTCCATTGAGTGACATGGAAGACGTGAAAACACAAGTCATAGGACATTCCGTATCGGGCTTGCCCTTGCTTGCCCACGAGTTCGGACGCCAGGGCGCGAAGATATTGATTCTCGGCGGCGTTCACGGCGATGAACCCGAAGGGGTTTGGGCCGCCATGGGTCTGATCGGAGCTTGGAGAGAACACTTCCCGTTCAGGTTGCGGGTCACTGTGATCCCGCAGTTCAACGTGGATGGAGTTTTGTCCTGCAAGCGCACCAACTTGAACAATGTGGATCTGAATCGCAATATGCCCACCAATGATTGGTCCGCCGAAGTGGCGAGTGAGCGCTACCATCCCGGGCCCACCGCGGGGAGTGAGCCGGAAACCCAAGCGCTGACGCAGTGGCTTGAGGAAGAAAAGCCGTCGTTTATTTTGAGCCTGCATTCCTGGAAGCCGATCTTAAACACCAACGGCAACTGCCGAAAAGAAGCTGAGGCCATTTCCCAATGGACCAAATACGAGATCAAAGATTCCATCGGCTATCCCACGCCAGGCTGTCTGGGAACTTATTGCGGGCTTGAGCGCGATATGCCGACACTCACCTATGAAATCGAGCGCGGACTGGATATTAAAAGCGTTTTAAAAATCCATGTGAAGGCCGTGGAAGAGGCCCTTAAAGTCAGTGAACAAATCAGGCAGAAATCGTTATGACAAAAAGCAAAGAGCTGGAAGAAAAAATTCTTTTACTGAGTGAAAAAGCCTCGGACTTCACCGAAGAAGACCGCTTGATCATTTCCCGGGTGATCACCCAATTGGACCGCGGGGAAATCCGGGTGTGCGAAAAAAATACGGAAGGCGAATGGATCACCAACGCCTGGGTGAAAAAAGCGATCCTGCTTTATTTTCGCACGCAAAAAATGACGACCTTTGAAGCCGGGCCTTTTTCCTGGTGGGATAAAATTCCGGTAAAAAGTTTTTCCGACACTCAAAAAGTACGCAGTGTTCCTCCCGCTTTCGTGCGGCAGGGTGCTTTTGTCGCTCCCGGCGTGGTGTTGATGCCTTCCTATGTAAACGTCGGCGCCTATGTGGACGAAGGCAGCATGGTGGACACTTGGGCCACGGTCGGATCTTGCGCCCAAGTGGGGAAGAACGTGCATCTTTCGGGAGGCGTGGGTCTTGGCGGCGTGCTCGAACCGGCGCAGGCTCAACCGGTGATCATTGAAGACAACGCTTTTATCGGTTCCCGCTGCATCATCGTCGAAGGCGTGCGCGTGGGAGAGTGAGCCGTGCTGGGCGCGGGCGTGACCCTCACTCAGTCCACGAAGATCATCGACATGACCGGATCTTCTCCAAAAACAATGAAAGGGTTTGTTCCGGCGCGCTCGGTGGTCATTCCCGGAAGCCTTAAAAAAGATTTTCCCGCGGGAGAGGCCTTTGTTCCTTGCGCCCTGATCATCGGCAAGCGCTCCGAAAAGACCGATCAGAAAACTTCTTTGAATGATGTTTTAAGGGATTTCGAAGTCCCGGTTTAAAAAATCCTTAAAAATCACTGCTCGTAAAAAGTGGTTGAAACCAAATAGAGCACGCTTCCTCTTTCGGGAGTGTAATAGGCGCCCAAGGACGGACGGGAAAACAATTTTTCCGGGCGATAGATCGTCCAAGTCGCGCCACTCCCTGATGAGTTTTCTCATAGGGGGAAAATCCCGCGTCTCTCAAGGAGCCACTTCCAAGGGTGATCCATTGACGCTCCTCTAGGGGAATTTGGACGTCCACTCCCAACTCGTTTTTACAGGAAATGGAATAAATGAACACCAAAGAATCCCTTGAGTCCACATACCCACAAATACTTGAAGCGAAAACCGAGGCACTGACGGGAGCCCCCTCGGGATGCAGATTTAAAATAAGCTCACTGGCCTTCATGATGAGGTCGGGAGTTTCCGTTCCGGTCGTTGTTTCAATCTTCGTACGAAACCTGGTCTCCGCATAGGCGAAAGCCCAATCGACGGATTCTCCCCTCCAAAAGTTCACTTTAAGATTGTAATTGAGGTGGTGTTCCGCGGAGATGTAAAAAACCGGAACCGTTCCCACTTCCAATCTCGGCAGCACCGCGAAACTTAAACTGTTCGCTAGAAAATTGGTGTTCACATTCGCGCCCGCGGCCTTTTGAAAAGCCACTTTCCATTGATCGAGCGTTCTGGCCGAAACGCTCACCACCGGATTGAAGATGATTTTGTTTTCACGCGGCCTCTTCTTTTCCAAAGACTTCACGGGAAGCGCGTAAAAGAAGAAGAAAGCCGCGAGGAGGATGCTGACGACGGAAGACTTCTTCCCCGTTTTCATGATCAGTCCTTTCTTAATGCCTGGGTCGGAGTCATCTTGAGCCACATTTTCAGGGGAAAATAAGACCCCACGAAAGCCAACACCAAGCTGAAGAAAAAAATCAAAAGCGTCTGATGGAAACTCCACACGGCGGGGATCCGTGAATCATAATAAATATCGGGCAAGATATTGACCGGGTAAATTTCCATCAGCACCGCCGCCACGGATCCCACCAAAAGCCCGATCACCGTTCCCGCGAAGGCCAGCCACATCCCGATGGCGCAGAAAACCCAGTGCGTCTTTCGGCGCGAAAGGCCCATCACCATCATCATGCCGATGTCTTTTCTCTTCTGCGCCACCAACAGCGCCAAAACCGTCACCAAGGTGAAACTGACGATCAAAACCGCCAAAGCCAAAAAAGAAGTCATCACCGTGCGCTCAAGCTTCAAGGCGAAAAACAAGGCGCCGTTCAAATCCCGCCAAGACTGCACCTTGTAAGAGGGAAACAAGCTTTTAAGCAGACTCTCATCTCCTTCGAAATGATGAGGATCTTTCAAAAAAATCTCCACTCCCCGCCACAAACTGGCGGAGCGAAAGCGCTCGGGAAAGCTTTTCTCAAAATCATAAATCAAAAGATTGCCGTCGATTTCAGAGTTTTGCAGGGACACCAAACCCTTGACCGTTACCTTCAATACGGGCGGCCCTTCGCCCGCCGGTAAAAGCAAAGTTTCCGGCGCGATCAAAGACACTTGATCTCCCTCGAAAACCCCGAGACCCCGCGCCAAATCCACGCCCAGAATCACTTCATTCTTTCCCAACTCCAAGGCGGGTATTTGCGTCCCTAATCCCGGAGTGCTCCACATTTTTTTCAAGAAGCCTTCCACGGAACGGGCTTCCAGTCCCCGCGCGATCACGCCGCCGAAATTGCCGTCGATCGTTCGCAAAACAAGGTCTTGACTCTCAAAAGGGGAAACCCTCACCGCGTCCTTAAGGGCGCCGGAAACCTTCCGCGTGAGTTCTTTTAAATTGACCTCTTCCGCGGGCGCTTGCACCAAGAGATGGGGTTGAACATCCAAAAGATTGTTTTCGATGGAAACGTTAAAGCCGTTCATCACGCTGGTCACCAAGATCAAAGCGGCCACGGAAAGAGACACGCCGACCAGGTTGATCCAGGCGATGACCTTCACCAAAGATCCCGAGCGTCTGGAAAAAAGATAATGCCAAAAGAGAGTCAGGGAAAACTTCATGCTTAAAATAAAACTAACCCGTTTTTAAGGCTTAAACCAGGATTTTAAATAAGACAAAATCCCTCTGGACGGGCCGCCGCGGGCCTGGGGAAAAGGACTTCCGAAATCTTCCAGCATGCGCTGCTTCTTTTGCGTGGAGAGGTCTTTCATTTCCGAAAGGACCTTAAAGGCATACTCCAAAGTGGATTTCAGCGGAAATTCATCCTCATTGATCAAATCCGAGGTGCTGATCTTATTGAGGGGATTTGTCGCCTCTTCCTCGACGATCATGCCGGTCTTAAGACCTTCATTGATGTTCCACTCCACGATCAATCCCAGCAGGCTGAATTGGTATCTGAGCATCCGCCCCTGCCCGTCGTTCCAGATGAACAGGTCCACGCCGTGAGGACTGTGGTACCACTCGCTGACCACTTCGATGCCGTTTTGCTTGAGAAAATCCGTAGATACTTTAGTGGTGGAGGCGCCGAGTTTTTCGGGGGAAATCCATTTGATCATTTTTCTTGAGCGGGCTTTCTTGGGCCCTCCTCTTCAAGGACTTCCTTCACGCTCCCGCGCAACAGAAAAGACTTTTGCATGGCCTTTAAGACCACCACCGCTTCGTTCAAAGCTTCAACGGCGCGCAAGGTGGCTTGGGGAAGTTCGGGCGCCACCGCGGAAATCGCCGGCGTGACTTTCTTAAACTCCGCCGTCAGCACTTCCATATTTTGTACGATCCGAGCCAGGCTGACCGCGAAATCGGGCGCTTCCTGTTTAACGATCGGAATCATCTCTCCCATTTCCCTGCTGATGAGGGCCAAATTCTGCATCACTTCCTCAAAACGTTTTTTCTTGAGGGCGACGTCCGTCACCTTGGTTACCTGCACCGACATGCGGTTCATGTTTTTCACCAAAGGTTCCAACTGATCGATCACTTTGACGATCTCTTCCGCGCGCTGACCGTCGGCGAAGGCATCGCCGATCACCTTCAGGGATTTGGCCAGGCTTTCAAAGGAACCCAAAAACATTCCCATTTTCTTACCGCTTAAGACGTCCATCAAATCCGCGGTGGCAACCGACGGCAACAGACTTCCCGGCGGCAAAGGCTTTTCCGAGAGGGACTGCATCTGAAGGTCGATCACTTTATCACCGATCATAAAAGGCCTAAAAGCCATCACTTCCGTGCCTTCACCGATTTTTTCCGCATAAGAGGAAAAGACTTCGAAGTTCACGTCGACTTCGTCTTGGGCTAGGAGTTTGATCTCCGTGACCTGGCCCACGCGCAAGCCCGACATCTGCACGGGAGTCCCGGGACTGACGCCTTCCGCGGAAGACAGATGGGTGTGGTAGGAGACCTTAGAGGAAAACCATCCCTTTTTGACCGCGACCACGGAAAAGGTCATAAGACTTGCCACACAGGCCGTCAAAACGAAGAGGCCCGCGACTTTTTCATACTTGGTGAACTTCATCTTCATGCCGCCGTTTCCCCCAACATTTTTCCTGACATTTCTCCGTGACAATCGATCAGAGCGGGCTTGAAGCGCTCATTCATTTCCCTATCTTCCGAACAATAAATCAGATGGCTTAAACCGCCGTGCATTTCCCGTTCAAGTTCTTTGAAAAAAGATTCTTTCACGGAATTTCTTAAGCCCGTGGTCGGATCATCGAGAACCAAGACCTCGGGTCTTAAAAGCAGCGCGCGCGCCACGACCGCGGCCTTTCTTTGACTCCCGGTGACTTCAGAAGGGCGCAAACTTTTGACCGCGCCGAGCTCAAATTTTTCCAAAAAATCCAGGACTCTCTCCTCGGACTCTTCCGGAGAGAAAAAATTGTGGTAATTCAAAGGAAGAAGAAGATTTTCCTCCAGGGAACGGTTGTTCAGAAGACCTCCGTAATCAAAACCGTATCCGATCTTCAACCGCAACTCTCTCCAGTCTTCAAAACAAAAGGCGGACACGTCCACGCCGCCGTAAAAAATCCGGCCCGTGGACGGCGCAAGACCGCCCGCCAGAAGCTGCAAGAACAAAGATTTTCCCGAAGCCTGGCCGGATACCACGCGGTGAATCCCTTGGTTCAAAACCAAATTCAGATTTTCAAAAATCTTTTTTCCCGCCAGAGACAAAGAAACCTCTTCCAACCGGATTTTTTCCATCACAAAGCCCCCGCGTCCATCAACAACCCGACATAAAAGAACAGAGACAAAATCACTTGAAAGCCGGTGACGGCCAAAAGACTTTGCACCACGGCCTTGGTGGTCACTTGGGGCACTTCATGAGAGCCCCTTCCCACGGACAATCCATAATAACAGCAAATGGAAAACACCCAGACACCCGCGGAAAGTATCTTCAGGAAAAAATAAAACACGTCCTTGGGCATCAAAGACGCGGAAATCAGATCCACGAAGTAAGTAAAACTCATCGGATGAAAACACTGCGCCACCAGGAACCCGCCCAAAAAAGCGATCAGGGCGAAGTAAATTCCCAGACACATCAGGCTGACCACTCCGCCAAAAAGTCTGGGAAACACCACGTAACTGAGCGGATGGATTCCCATCAACTCCAGAGCTTCGATTTCGCGGTGAACTTTCATGTTGCCCAGCTCGGACGCCACCGCCGTTCCCGAACGGGCGACGACCACCAAGGCGGTCATCAGCGGCGCCAACTCCCGAAACACAAGGGCCACCAAAAGACTTCCCATCATCCTTTGTCCGCCGAGAAGACTCAGTTGGGAGGTCGACTGCATGATCACCAGACTTCCCGTCGCCAAACTCAAAACGGTGATCAGAGGCAATGCCTGAAAGCCGGTGAAATAAATCTGTTGCGCGATGACTTGAAGAACGGCGCGAAAGCCTTGAGCCTCATTGACGAAAAAAGCTCTTCCCGCCTGATACGCCAGGAAAAACGCTTCCACGACAAATTGAAACGGAGCCAGGGCACGACGGCCCAACCAACCCACTAAGACCATATGCACTTTTCGGAAGATCAGGGGGCCCTCAATAGGCCCAAAGAGAATAAAACACCGATTTCAGGATCTCGATGTTCAGCTCGAAAAAGCCCGGTTTCACGGAACCGCTGACCATCGCATGGGGCTTGATTTGAATTTCAGGAGGAAAACGGGCCCGAAAGGTCGCCACTGCCCGGTGCATGTGCAAGGTCGAGGTCACCAATAAAACAGAACGGCAATGAAGTGCCTCGACCAAGGCCTCGCTTTGAACGGCGTTTCCATAGGTGGTGCCGGAGCGTTTTTCTAGCACCACGTCGGACTCGGAAACATGGGAATAGGCCGGAAGCTGAGGAAAAATTTGATAGAGCGTCGAGGTCGGATTCACGCCCGAGACGATCAATTTTTTCACCCGCCCTTGTTCCAAAAGAGTAAAGCCCTCGCGGATGCGCCCGGAGCCGCCGGTCAACACCACCGCGCAGTCCGCGTTCTGATCCAACCGCCACGACGTGGGAGTGGCCGCCAGAATTTTTTTCTCTTCCTTGATGCAGATCAGGATGAAAAGCAAGGCCAGCGCACTGACCAGCGCCAGAGTCAGCCACTTTTTCATGCGCGTTTCGCAATGACCTCGATTTCGACGCTGACGCCTTTAGGAAGAGCCGCCACCTGCACACAAGAGCGTGCCGGAGGATTTTGGGGGAAATGCTTTCCGTAAATCTCGTTGATCTTTCCGAAGTCATTCATGTCGGTGATGAAAATCGCCGTTTTGATCACATGGGAAAAGTTCAAATCCGCGGCCTTGAGCACGGCGGAAATGTTCGCCATCACCATTTCGGTTTGTTTTTGAACGTCGCCGGTGAAGACTTCGTTGGTCTTGGGGTCGATCGAAATCTGACCGGACAAATAGACCGTGCCGTCCACTTCGATCGCTTGGGAATAAGGGCCGACGGGTTTCGGCGCTTCCTGGGAAACAAAAATCTTCTTCATTTCAAACTCCTCTGTGACGGTTAAAAGTAAAACAAAATTCCCGCGCGTAAAGGGTGATCCCCAATGGTGCGGAAACGCACTTGATCGGAAATCGACGTGATGCCGATGCCCGCTTCGAAAGTAAAGGACAGACTGTCGAGTCCGGCAAAAAAGAACTCGCCCCCGAACGTGCCCATGGCCTCAAACCCGCTGTCGTTTTTGCCCGCCACTTCACGGCTGATCAGGGCCCCTCCTCCGGAAACGAAGAAGTTCATGTTTTGCTCGCGGAAAACGATCCGCATCAGGCGCAGCATGGCCCCGAATTTGGAATTGTCCTTCTCGGTGTCGATGCCCAAGGCGCCGGAAAGACCGTAATTTTCATTGGGAAAGTAGCGCACGGCCAGGCTTGGCAGATTGTCCACCGCGCCAAAATTATTGGAGTAGCCGACGCCCAATCGGGAGGTGAGTTCTTTCGCCTGAGCGGCGGGAGCCGCGGCCATAAGACCCCCAACCACTGCCGCCATGAGTAAGGCACTCCCCCACAGAATGATCCGCTTGAACATCGCTTCCTCCCTTAAGAATAAAGCCCAAGTACAGCGCTTTTCCATGGGGGATTTCAAGAAGATTTTGTTTTTTGATGGACAATGTCGGATTCCTTGACTAATTTTTGATGTTTCCAAGCCATTGTCTGTGGGCGTGTAGCTCAGTTGGGAGAGCATCAGCATGGCATGTTGAGGGTCGCAGGTTCGATTCCTGTCACGTCCACCAAGTTGAGATTTTGGCAAAGGAGACATTTTACAGTTCGTCAAAATCCACGGGCGGCTTATGAACAGCTCCAAAATCTCCGGCTCCAAAAATCTTCTGATCGTCAGCCAACTTTTTGAATTCGCCGTAAAAACCAAGACACAATTTTTCCGCAAGAAATATCCTGATGCTTCCGAAGACGAACTCAAACGGCTGACCCTGGAAAGCATCGAAAGAGGGACGCGCTGATGGATTTCGTCCATCTCCTCAAGTTCGTCATCGAAAAGTTGGAGGCCGCGCATATTCCCTATATGCTCGTTGGGTCCGTGGCCTCTTCCTTTTATGGAGACCCAAGGCTCACGAGAGACATCGATATGGTGCTTGAACTTCTTCCCTCTCATTTGACTTCATTTTCTCAGATTTTCGATCCAAAAGATTTCTACATCCCTCCCCATGAAATCATTAGAGATGAGGTTCTCAACAAAAGGTCCTTTAATCTTATCCATCATGAAACGGGGCTTAAAATCGATATTATGATCAAAAAGCCCACCCCTCACGGCGAAGAAGAATTCAAACGCAGACAAAGACATGAAATCCTGCCCGGATTTAATGGGTATATCGCCTCTCCTGAAGACGTCATTCTAAAGAAGCTACAGTTTTATCGGGAAGGCGGCTCTCCAAAGCACCTCGTAGACTGCAAGGCCATCCTCAGTCAATCTCCCCTGGATAACTCCTATCTGGATCAATGGATCGAGGATCTTCACCTCACCAAGGAATGGGGCCTTTTGGATCAGTGATCCGGTCCTTAACGGCGGCGCGTGCAGGTGAAGTTAAAGCGCGGATCCCTGGGCGAGGTGTCTTCACGGTAAGCCATATAGCCGTGGATGCGCTTTCCATAACTGACTTCCAGAAACAAGGGGATGTGGGAAGGATTAAACTTTTGGTTCGCGGCCAGTAAGTTGTAAAGCCAGAAATCGTAATTCGGAACCCATGTTCCAAAGCGGTCCAGGTAACGGCGCTTGTATTGAACCTCATAGCTGCCTTGCATTTTATAAGTGCGAGGGCCAACCCGCAGACTCGAAACCACATAATAGGCAACGCCGCTTCCTCCCGCCTTTACGGTCACCTTATCCAGCGGTTTGATCTGGATCGTTCCGGAAACCAAACTCCCGAAGCATTGATAAGTCATTGAGCCTTGGCAAAGTTGGGGATACCGGTCCTTACACATCGTATCCGCCGTGGCGCAAAAGGCTCCGGCGCATGAAAACGTAAACAATAAATAAATTATTTTTTTCATCAGAGATCCCCTTCCGCCGCAGAAATTATTCCTCTTCATGCGTGAAGTCCAGGGAAGGAGGACCCCCTTATAATTCTTCCAAGAGGGAAAGGCTTACTGTCAATTCTGTGGACGGAGCCGCCCCAAATCCTAGCGTTCAAACACCGGAACGGAGCCCTTGGACTGCACCCATTTTTTGAGCCGGTTCAGCTCTTCACGCACTTCCTTGGGAAGATGGGTTCCGCTCGAGCCGGTATAGCCGGAGACGGTTTGTGTTTCATATTCCTGATAACATTTTTCCGCCACCGCGGCCTGCGGGTACTTGATCATGCACTCGAGCAAAAACAAATCGGAAAGCGAATAGAAAAACTGATGACTCAAGGGGCGCTCGGAAAGAGCCAACCAATAAAGCACCTCCGGCGTTTCCTGACTGCTCGGATGAGACTGCAAGTATTGATAGAGAACGCCGGAAACCCGCAGATCATTGATCAACTTCGGCTCGGAGGCCTGATCCATTTCCTTGTTCCACTTTTGAAGGTGCTTTTGCGCGTAAGCGGAAATCTCTTTCCCCGAGGTCTTTTTCGGATCCAGTTTCTTTTCCTTGGAGAGCGCCGCCAACTCCGTCATCCAAGCGGCGATGTTCTTTTTCAGATATTCCGGTAAACTCTTGTCCTGGCCCTGAGTCCGCAAAAGGGAAAGAGCTTGCTCGGGACTTTCCTTCACGCGCACGTAATAGACCAGCTCTCTTTGCAATGCGGTTTCCTTTTGGGCCGCGGGCGTGGCCGAGGATTGAAGAAGCTTTTGATAAATCGGCAAAGCCTGATCGAAGGCCTTGATGGTGAAAAGAAATTCCGCCCGGTCAAAATCGGAGGAAAAAAGCTGGGTGTTTCCGAATTCGCCGAAACGCGCGCTTCTTGTGGGCATTTGCGTGTGGCAGTTCATGCAAACTCCCACCGTCGTTCCCAGCTGCCAGCGCGCATAGGATTTGTTGCCCAAACGAAAGGCTCTTTCCACTTCCACGATCTGTTGTTGAAGCACCAGGCGCGAAAACTTGAAATTCTCTTGACCCAGGGTGCGGTCATGGCTGGCCGTCTTGGCCAAATCGGAAAATTTTCTTAAATGGGCTTCGATCTCTTTGCTGTTTTTAGGATCGACGAATTTTTCTTCGGACACGAAAAATTTCTTTAAAAAAATCAACTCGTTTAAAAATTCCCCCATGAGCTTTCGCGTGTCCGAAGTGCGGGAACTTTCTTTTTTTATCGGAGGTTGGGCGGAAACTTCCTGCGCTTGAACTTCGGGTAAGACTCCGAAAAAAACAAAAAACAGACACAAAAAAAGCCGCATGGATTTCCCTCCCCAAAGAGGCCTACAGCTTTTCATGCCTTTCTTGAAAGCTCAACTTTCTTTTCATCAAACCCTTGGGGAAGCGGGGGACTTCCCCAAGGTAAGAGGGGATTCACTAGCGAGCGCCGCTTCCTCTTTCCCGCTGGGGAGGAGGAGGTCCTTTTCGACGGCCGTCAAATTTCGGAGGCTGGACGCCTTTTTCTTTAAGACAGGCATTGAGAGTGGCGCGGTCCTCTTCGGAGGGACGCTGGCCGGGTTCAGGTCTGGAAATTCCGTTTTCTTCCATGCAGCTTTTCATGGCTTGATGGAATTTTTCCCGATCCGAATCCGCCTGGGCCCAGGTCAAAGCGGGTACCAGGGCCAGAGTGAGCATGAGTGCGGAAAGTTTGGCTTTATTCATCTTTCTCTCCTTGTTCATAAGATCATTTCAACAAATAACTGTGTAAGGAGATTGGAAAGTCCCGGACTGAGACGATTAAACTTCGATCACGGGAAGACGGATCACCAACCGCGCTCCCCGGTCCTTCCCTTCGGAAAAATTTCTTGCATCGACGCCGCCCCCATGGCGCTCCACAATGGAGCGGATGATCACGGAGCCAAGACCTATGGAGACTTTTTTGACGTCTTCTCTTTGAGCGAGATACCTGGAGCTTCTTTTTTGACCATAGTGTTCCATCTGTTCCCGGCTGAATCCGGGTCCGTTATCATCCAAAACGAGGATCAAAAAATCCTCATCGGCTTCAATTGAAATCCGGATGTCGTCCTTTGTGTGCTCGTAAGCGTTTTCAAGAGCGTTTCTGAAGAGCCGGGCGATCAAAACGGGATCGCCTAAAACTTTCGGTCGAAAATCCTTCGCCACCTCGAGGCGGCAGGAAATTTCCCCCTGAATTCTTTTTTTCTTTTCAAGCTCTTCCGCCAAAAGACCCACCACGTCCACCTTGTCCGCCGAAGCATGATACCTGGGTTCATGCAGTTGGGCCAAAAGCAAAAGATCTTCCACCAGACGCGAAGTGAATTCGATCTCGTTATGACAATATTGAAAAAGAAGCTTGCGGTCGCCGTCGTCTTTCACGCCTTCTTCCAAACACTCCATCGAACTCTTCAGGGAACTCAACGGGGTTCTTAAATCATGGGCCAGATCCTGAAGCAGATGCACCTGTCTTAAATTTTCTTCCCTGGTGTTCTTGATCAGACGTTCAATTTCATCGGCCATGCCGTTAAAGGAGTTCAAAAGCTCCGAGATCTCCTTGATTTTTGACGAAGGCAGGCGGGCCTTTAAGTCGCCCTGTTTCAGACGGGAAATGACTTCCCTGGCGACCTTCGCCTTACTTCGAAAAGCGATAATCAAGACCGCGGATCCGATCAATGCCGAAGTCAAGGCCGTCATCAACAAAGATCCCCAAAACATCCATCTCGCAGCTCCCGGAGGAGGAGGCGGACGATGCGCTTCAATCCGTAAATAGAGATCCGGATGCGCGGCGATATGAGAAATCCATACGGAGCGCAAAGGCCCGTCTTCCCGATGGGGAGCAGGTCCCTTCTCCCGGTCCGGACGTGAGACAAGACGCTTTTCCACCTCGATAAGCTCCATCAATGGGAGAGGCCCCTCCCCGATTTGCGAGAAATCAAATTTTTCATGAGAACCCGTGAGGGAATTCCCGCCTTGATCGAAAATCTCAAAACTTAAAAAAGAAAATCCTCCCTTTGAAAGACTCTTTAAATTCTTCACTTCCTTGACCGGATCCTGGGAATGCCCGATCAGGTGAGCGAACAAAAGCGGCTCGCGCGGAGAAAAATTAGGACGATTGATCGATCGGACCAAAAAAGAAGTTCCAAAGATCAAAATGCTCGCCGAGATCGCCACCAGACACAAAACGATAAATGAGGTTCTAAAGAGAGTGCTCTTCATGCGGGAGCGTCCACCTGCAAACGGTAGCCGATCCCATAGACGGATTCGATGCGGATCTCAAGGATTCCCAGCTGTTTGAAGCGCGCACGTATATGACTGACATGGGAATCGATCGTGCGGTCAAAAATATCCGACCCCGTATTCAAACTGTCGATGATGTCCGTTCTTTGCACCACTCCTCCCGGAGATTGCGCCAGCCGGGCCAAGATATCAAACTCCCGCCGGTTCAAGCTGACGTCAATGTCCCCGACGGAGACTTGCCTTGAACTCAGATTCACCTTAAGGCTTCCCAGGTGAATGAACTCATGCTCCATGGGATTCTTTTCATGCAGGAGCACACGCAGGCGCAGCAGCAATTCCTTGTGACTAAAGGGCTTTCTCACGTAATCGTTGGCCCCGCTTTCAAAACCCTTCACCACGGAAGCTTCATCGGTCCGCGCCGTCAATATAAGAACGGGAATCTTTGAGCCCTGCTCCCTCAACCGTGCGACAAATTCAAAGCCGCTTCCATCAGGAAGATTCACGTCCGCCACGATCAAATCAAACGGATGATTGTGAAAGGCCTTACCGGCGCCCTCGATATTCTGAACCCAGGTCACCACATAATTCTGTTGCTTCAAAGAAACCTCAATGCTCTTTCCAAGCAAAGGGTCGTCTTCTAAAAGAAGAATCTCCGCCATCGTTTTTCCATCTTCTCCACAAATTGTGGAAGCTCTATGGAATTTCTCATTTTGAAACGAATCATCGACCAAGGTCCGGCGCCCTGTCGAAAAAAAAGGGGCACTCCTTACTGCCCGAAGGAAGTCTTCCACATTCTTTCGGTCTTCCCCCTGTTTCTTTAAGATCTCAGTTCAATTGTGGAAGATTTTGCGCACAGGGCTTGCTCATTGAGGCCAAGTACAAACCTTCAGGAGGGTTTTATGAAAGACTTAAGAAAAATAAAGAATCTCTTCCAAATGACGGGCGTCCTCTTCATGTTAGCCCTCGCCGCCTGCTCCAAGGGATCGGGATCCAATTCCACCAGCGCCACTTATTACACTTCCAATGGAATCTGCTACAACAATCAAAACGTGGCGGTCAGTTCCAGCTACTGCACCACCGGCTATTACACCACCAACGGCATTTGCTACAACTCCTCTGGAGCGGCCGTGAGCTCTTCTTATTGTTCGAGCACCGGCTACACTTACAGTAATGGTGTTTGTTACAACTCCTCAGGCATCTCCGTAGCCACGACTTATTGCACCGGCACGACAACCACAGGCACCACTTCCACCTATCAAGTGTGCAACGGTTATTACTACTGGAATGGTCAACTGGCCATGTGCTGGGGAACGAACTGCCGAGGATACACTCTCGTGTCCGCCACGACGGGGCAAACGGTGGTCTGTCAGTAAAAGCTCTAGAAGCGGGTTTATGAGACCGCTTCTAAAGTTTCAGGCGGGAATCTGGGGAGAGGCCGCGAACCGCACATCCAGATCCGCCTGCATCAGTTTGCGGTACAAGCGCAATTTTTCATAAAGCGGATACCAATCAAAAAGAATCAACTCGATGGGCTTCCACACCGACACCCATCCCAAAATCACCACCCCTTCCCGCAAGATACTTAAAGGAACAAAGGAAGTGGGATTTCCGATTTTCTGAGCGACAAAAAGACAGGCGGCCAAAAAAGCCACTCCCATCACCAAAAAAAACTGCGCGCGGCGGGCGAACTGGCGCAAAGCGCCCCGTTGCAACTCGATCTGGTAAGAGAGGTAACTGCGGATCGCCTCCCTCACCGCCTCTTTGTTCAGATCCACGCCTTCCGGATCCCCCACGTAAATGACGATCTTTACCGGGGCCGCAAAGGGGATTTCCCGCGCACTGGATAAAATATATTCCACAAAGTCGTCGTCCAGATCTCGGATAAGAAAAGGCGCGGGATCGCGGGCATCGAAAAGCTGCTGCGGGCTTTTGATGCGCACTTCGATCCATCTTTTCCCCTCCGCCTGACGGTAACGGGATCTTATTTTCTGACGCTTGGCCATCTTTTTATGTTTTGATTGTCGGCGCTCTTTATGGGCGCGCGGAACAGCTCATGTAAATCGCGCGGGCGACTCCTTCATCCACCACTTGAACCAAAGCGGATGAAGTCTCGAGCCGAATGGAGGTGACCACGTAAGCGTCGTCCAACCTCCATTCAAACAAACCCTCTCCCTTGATATTATCAGATTCGGACCACAAACGAGAGTCCTGCCGCTGTTCTCCATCCCCCGTGGTGAATTTCAGACGCACAAAAGAAGCGGCGCCGCCGGGCTCTTGCATAACGTCCAGTCCAGTTAAAAGAGAATCGGTGGAGGTGCAGGCTTGAATCACACGGGCGGGCTCCATTTGGTTTCCGCCGCTCAATCCCTCATAAGGATCCCCGTTGCCAAACCCCTTGAAAGCGGAAAAATTCCCTCCGCAGTTTTGAAACACCAAAACCAGGCAAAACGTCGAAAGAAAGGTAAATAGACCCTTGAGAACTTTCCGCATCCTTTTAATTTAACCCAACTCCACCGAATATCCGATGAAGCAGTGATGGAAAGGGAAAATTATCTCAAACTGATACAAGATGCGGACCGGCTCATCAATGACCACCGGATGAACGAAGCTTTAAGCCAGCTGGAATCCCTGCCGGCAAAACGCGTTCCTTCCGCTCACCGCTCGGCCTTGGCGGCTTTGGCCGTGCGCCTGGCCAGGCCCGATCTGGCTCTTGGCTTCTTATGGAAAAACATCTTTGAAGAGCGCCCTTCGGAAGAAGATCTTTTCGCCTACGGCTCCAGCTTAAGAAAGGCCGGCCTCGTCCGCCAAAGTTTGAGGCTTCTTAAAACTTTGCCGCAAAATCCTTCCGTTCTTCTGCAAGAGGCCTTCTGCCACATCGGACTTTGGAATCAAAATGAAGCGAAGGAACTTTTGATGGCCCATCAAAAAGAAGTTTCCCCTTCTTTGAAAGCCTTCGCCGTTGGGCAGGTGAATCTGGCCTCCACGCTGATCGCCCTTGAGGACTTCGATCAAGCCTTGGCGCTGATCGAGGCCGTTCAAGATCTGTGCGAAAAAAACCATTACCAGCTTTTTTTGAATTGCCTGGAGATGACGGGACAAATCCATTTCCACCGAGGAGAACATGAGAAAGCCGACCGAATACTTAAGGACGCTCTGAACCGCTCCATGGAACAAAAAAGTCCGACCACGCTCTTCGTGAAGAAATGGTTTCTTCTGAATCAGATCCGACGAGGGGAAATGGACAAGAAAAGTCCCCAGGTCTTGGCCTTTCTTAAAGAAGCGCGCTCCCTGGGACATTGGGAAACGCTCAGAGATTGGGATTTTCAGATCGCCCGTGGAACGGACAACAAGGCGCTGTTGATCCACAATTATTACGGCTCTCCAGAAGGGGGCTTTCGCAAAAAATTTAAAGCCTTACTTCCCCCCACCGAGGTCCCGGCGGAATATCATTGGACCGATCCGCGCTCTTCGGAAAAAATCAGCCACTTCATCGATCTCTACCGTCCCATGGGAACCGCGCTCCCCGTCGGCAAAGCCCTTCACCGTTTGATGATGGCTCTTTGTTGCGATTTTTATCGCCCCTGGAGCATCGAGAGAATTTTCGACGTTCTTTTTGAAGAGGAAATTTTTGATCCCTTTTCTTCCCCGAAAAGAGTCTATCGTCAAATCGAAGAGTTACGAAGTTTTCTTCAACCTCTTCCGATTGAATTCAAAGCAACTCAGCAAGGTTATCGTTTGCGCCCCGATCCGGGTGGATGTCTGATTCTTAAGCCGCGGCTTTCCTTCAAAGACACGGAGTCTTATTTCCAGGCTCTTCTTTTTGACACCTTTAAGGAGCGCTCTTTTAATCGCTTTGATCTGGAAAAGCTGGATCTTCTCAGCGGCTCCCAGTGGCAAAGACAGCTCAAACGGCTGACCGACGCCGAAAAACTTCTTAAAGAAGGACAGGGAAGGGCCCAGCGTTACCGCGTCGTCTCAGTCTGAGCCGTTTGCAGCGCATTTAAGTGGATTTCTCCGAAACGGATTCGAAGGCATTCTGGTTGGGAACTTCAACGAGGGGGACTTATGAAGTTTTCAATCAAAGCTTTTCTTTTCGTGGCGCTCGGACTCAGCTTGACCCATTGCAAACAAGTTCAATTCGACGCCGATGGCGACGTGGTCGTGACCGGCGACAAAAGCGATCTTTCAAGCATCACTTACTTTGACGGCGGCTGGTTTGGACCCTGGCCGAATTATCGGGTCAAAATGAAAATGAATCTGTACAGCGACGGCAGCCTTAAACTCTCCATTGACCGGCCGGCTTGCCAAGTCACCGCTCGGGGGGAGGCGCAGGATTTTTATGAGTTGGCCGAAATGATCGAGTACTCCACGAAAATCAAGGTTCAAGGCCCCGGAGCCATCGACGGCGGCCAGGAAAACGTCACCGTGGAAGACACCTTCGGAAACTCCGACGTCTATGAAATGACTCGCCCGGAATTCGTCAGCAATGATCGGAAAGAAAGTCTGGTGATCACACATCCGGAAGAAATCCGCGCCAAGATCAACGCGATCCTGGATCAACATCCCTGCCCGCCGGACCGTCCTTTCGAACGTCCCGTGACCGTCATTGATTATAATCATTGATCAGGAATCCGCTACCGTCGAAATCATCGGCGTCGTCTCGGGGAGATCCAGAAACTCGGTTTTGATCTCCTTCGGGATGGGCGGGTCCCTGAATAAACGGTAAGCGGTGATCAAAAGAAGTGATCCATGGGAAAGAGCCACAAAGACGAAAAGATTTTGTGGCTCCATTTTTTTCAAGAGACTTCCCGCCACCGCCGGCCCCAACACCGACCCCAAACTGCTGGTGACCAAAAGCAAAACGCTCAAATCCACCACCGAAATTTTCTTCATCCAATCGTTGGCGTGCGCCACCGAGATCGGATAAATCGGAATCCCGCCGACTCCGAAAAGGCCCACCAAAAACGCCAAGTTCACAAGATTGAGTTTGCCCAAATGCGCGCCCAAGGTGATGAAGACGGCCACGAGAAAAGAAAGAAAACTTAAGATCAGCAAAACCAACCGCCGATCCACCCGGTCCGACCAGATCCCCACCGGCCATTGACTGATGAAACCCCCGATCAGATACGAGGACACCACTAAAGGAACATGGGAGGAATTATGCCCAAGTCCCTTCACGAACACGGGAATCAAAGACCAAAAGATTCCCGAAGCGATCCCCGAGCACAGAACTCCCCAGAAGCTGAGGTTGGCCCCTT
>Ga0182744_1000571_pt1 | contig 34197 bp, 38 predicted proteins | sample eDN3rd30CKraftMG_FD_128525 | JGI IMG/M metagenome (GOLD analysis project Ga0182744, IMG submission 128525) | Enriched Miracle-Growth compost microbial communities from Emeryville, California, USA - eDNA 3rd pass 30_C Kraft MG (version 2) (version 2) ... | reverse complement strand
GCCGTGCAGTTCCACCCCGAAGTCACCCATACCGCCCAGGGCGAAGCCATATTGGCCCGCTTCGTCGGCGAGATCTGCGGCTGCGATCGCGACTGGAACATGCCAGACTACGTCGCCGAGGCGGTCGCCCACATACGCGAGCAGGTCGGCAGCGACGAAGTCATACTGGGCCTGTCGGGCGGCGTGGATTCCTCCGTGGCCGCGGCCTTGATCCACAAAGCCATTGGCGACCAGCTCACTTGCGTTTTCGTCGACCACGGCCTGCTGCGCCTGAACGAAGCCAAGCAAGTCATGGACACCTTCGCCGACCACTTCGGCATCAAGGTCATACACGTCGACGCCACCGATGCCTTCATGGGCAAGCTGGCCGGCGTCGCCGACCCCGAAGCCAAGCGCAAGATCATCGGCAAGGAATTCGTCGAAGTCTTCCAGGCCGAAGCCGGCAAGCTCAGCCAGGCCCGCTGGCTGGCGCAGGGCACCATCTACCCGGACGTCATCGAATCGGCCGGCGCCAAGACCGGCAAGGCCGTCGCCATCAAGTCGCATCACAACGTCGGCGGCCTGCCCGATACGCTCAATTTGAAGCTGCTCGAACCCTTGCGCGAACTTTTCAAGGACGAAGTGCGCAAGCTGGGCATCGCCCTGGGCCTGCCGCCCGCCATGGTCTACCGCCATCCCTTCCCCGGCCCCGGCCTGGGCGTGCGCATTCTCGGCGAAGTCAAGAAGGAATACGCCGACCTCCTGCGCCGCGCCGACGCCATCTTCATCGAGGAACTGCGCAGGACCGTCGACCCCATCAGCGGCAAGAACTGGTACGACCTGACATCCCAGGCCTTCGCCGTCTTCCTGCCCGTCAAATCCGTCGGCGTCATGGGCGACGGCCGCACCTACGACTACGTCGTGGCGCTGCGCGCCGTGCAGACCTCCGACTTCATGACCGCCGACTGGGCTGAACTGCCTTATGCGCTGCTCAAGAAAGTATCGTCGCGGATCATCAACGAAGTGCGTGGTATTAATCGTGTGACTTATGACGTATCGAGCAAGCCGCCTGCGACGATAGAGTGGGAATGATTCCGCGTCTGGCACAGCCAGGCACCTGATGGCATGAAATGCCGCTAAGCCCGCGTAATTGCGGGCTTTTTTTTGTTTGTGTTTGGCACGATCTGGCAACGGGAGGAAGCGCCAAGCACCGTTTGAGCATGGCATTAAAGCTGGTATTATGGTTTGGCGATGCCATGATTGATGCCGATACCATGCTGCGTTCTTTTGTGTGTTCATGGTATTAATATTCTATAAGTTACTGTTTCGTAAGAAAAAATACGATAAATTCGAGATTTTTTCAGCATGGTATCGGAGACGAAGAAGGACAAGGTACATGCTGACCGATACCAAGCTGCGCAATCTCAAGCCCAGGGACAAACTCTACAAAGTGAATGACCGGGAAGGTCTCTATGTGGCAGTGACTCCAGCCGGCTCCATCTCGTTCCGTTACAACTACTCAATCAACGGTCGGCAGGAGACCATCACCTTTGGGCGTTATGGTGTCGGTGGCATCACCCTGGCCGAAGCCCGCGAGCTGTTGGGTGACGCCAAGAAGATGGTTGCGGCGGGCAAGTCGCCGGCCAAGGAGAAAGCCCGAGACAAGGCGCGGGTGAAAGATGCAGAGACGTTCGGTGCCTGGGCGGAGAAGTGGCTGCGTGGCTACCAGATGGCCGACTCCACCCGCGATATGCGCCGCTCGGTTTATGAGCGTGAGCTGAAGCCGAAATTCAGCAATCAGAAGCTGGTGGAGATCACCCATGAGGACTTGCGGGCGCTGACTGATGCCATCGTCGAACGAGGGGCACCGGCCACCGCCGTTCATGTGCGCGAAATCATGATGCAAGTGTTCCGCTGGGCTACTGAACGCGGGCAGAAGGTCGAGAACCCTGCTGAGCTGGTGCGGCCAACGAGCATCGCCCGGTTCGAGCCACGCGACCGAGCGTTGACGCCAGAAGAAATCGGACTGATGTACCAGTACATGGAGCGGGTGGGTACAAGCCCAACAAATCGTGCGGCGGCCAAGCTGCTTTTGCTGACCATGGTGCGCAAAAGCGAGCTGACCAATGCGACCTGGAGCGAGATCAATTTCAGCGAAGCGCTGTGGACGATTCCAAAGGAGCGGATGAAGCGCCGTAACCCGCATCTGGTATTTCTGTCCCAGCAGGCTCTGGATATTTTCATTGCCCTGAAAACCTTTGCCGGTGGTTCCGACTTCGTTTTGCCATCACGGTACGACTCGGATGCACCGATGAGCGCTGCCACACTTAACCAGGTGCTGACGCTGACTTACAAGGCGGCGCAGAAAGATGGGAAGTCACTTGCCAAGTTCGGGCCGCATGATCTGCGACGCACAGCCAGTACGCTGCTGCATGAGGCCGGCTACAACACCGACTGGATCGAGAAGTGCCTGGCGCACGAGCAAAAGGGCGTGAGGGCCGTATACAACAAGGCTGAATACCGCGAGCAGCGGGCGGCCATGTTGCAGGACTGGGCCGACATGATCGATGAGTGGACTGCGGTGCGTGCTCGTTGATAAGGAATTAATGCAATAGGACGCTGGAGTGGCAGGTGTCCCAATGCGTTGAAACGCCAAACAACAAATTCCGAATCACAAGACGGGTGACCGAGGGGCGATGGCGATTCAAACTATCATTCCGTCAGGAGGGACTTGATGCTCATAAAAAACAATCGGAAGTCATTTAAGAAGTTCGGGGCGCGTTACAAGCGGCATGGCAGTCGAACAAGTTTGGACTCATGGCTTGCTCGCGGCAGCCATATTGCTCAGGTCGGTCTTTTCGCTCTAACCCTCTGGGCTTTGTTCTACACGGTTATTCCCCTCTACAAGACGGCGGCATTGGAGGAACAGATCGCCCGTAGGGAGGCTGAGTTGAAGGCTACGGAGCAGAGGCTTGCGGATACCGTTGCAGCGCTCAACGATGTGACGGAGAAGGCTTATCGACGTAGTCGTGCAGACGTTCTCTGGAATCTGAACTACCAAGCTGGCCCCAGTTGCTCAGGGCTATTTCGTCCTGTGAAGGAACCCGGCGCCTTTGAAGACAATTCCCATTCCGAGCAGATGCTACTCGATATCAACGTTGGTGAATGTCTCGCTGGTGAATTGGACAAGCTGAAACCCGAATCGGTATTACGCGAGGCGGATTTATTCGTACTCCGAGCAGCTGTAGATCATACGGCGGACTTTTTGGAGAAGCAGCGCTCCGATGCAAAAGTTGCTATGCGCCAGATGGAGACGAAGAGCACGGAAGAGTTGTATGCTTTCGCATCCAAAGGCCCCTTCGTTCAACGAATGGATGAGTGGCGCGACATGATCCGGCAGGCGTACCCAGGAATTCTACAAATTAATTCAGAAAAAGAACATGCTAGTGCAGTGCGAAACGCGCAGGAGAAGATTGCCAGGGACTTTGAAGAACAGGTGCGTCTCGAGATCCGTAAGTTGCAAGATATCGCATGGCCAATAAATCCTACTAAGTGACTGAATTGTAAATATAATTACGAGGCGGCGAATGGCTCTGTTCGGTCGTTTTCTGACAAGGATCTTGGTTCAAATCTGAAGCAGTAGATTTTTAGCCGCTAAAATTTCCTTTGGTGCTTTTACTCCTTCAATTGGAGCATTCTGGGTATCGAAGCCAATGATTTCAGTGCTTTCGATACTGCCTGACGTTCGATGCCCAGTTTTCGCGCTATCTCCGACTGGTTGAGTCCATCCCACTGGAGTATCAATATTTGCTTTTTGCGGTCTGATAGCTTCGAGTCCACCATCAAGCGCGCCTGGTTGCGCAGCTCTCCTTTGTCGGCTGACTGTACGGTCTGGCTCAACATGAGGTGGTAGATGTAGCGATCCACTAGCGGGTCGCCAGAGGCGGCTTGCGGCGTGGCACGCTTCGCGCACTGACGGTTGAGCCGATCAAGTTCGAGGTTGAATTGCGCGAGGGATCGCTTTGCTTGCCTATAAGCGGGGTTCCGGCTGCCATTCGCCAAGATCGGTCTATGCCTGGCGCAGTACTGGTGGCTGAGTTCGAGTTTCTTACGGTCTTGAAGCTCTACGTCATTGACTTGGTCCTCAGCGACCGTTGCCATGAAGTCGGCGAACTCGGTCAGCTCTCCGCATAGTTCGCAAAAACCGTGTTTACGTTGCGCGTTTAGATTGACGCCAGTTGTGGTGGTAGTTTTTTTCGGGCGCTTGCACGCGCAGTCCCAAACCAGGCTGGTTAGCGATTCGACGGTTGCAACAAAGCGTTGATCCCTTGAATCCTGTTTGTCCACTGTCTTGATGAAATGGCGCAGTAACTGTCGTTGCAGGCGAACCATCGTATCAAATCCGACCAGCCGAATGGTTTCGCTGAAGTCCATTCCCGCTCCGACGCCGGAGACGAAGCCCGAATAGCGTGCGGGAAGGGCGTTCATGTAGGTGGCTACGGCGGGATCAATGACTTCCTGTATCAGTCGCACGATGGAGTAGCGCCGCGAGGCCGTGGAGTAAGGGCGCCAGCGATCCTGAAAGCGTTCGATGGCTTCCGATATGTCGGGGTCGCATCCTTCCCAAATAGTTATGGTCTGTTCTTTTTTCATAGCGTCAACCTTTCTTGGCAATTATAAGGCTGTCGAAGTATGAATTGCTAGGCACCATAAGGCACTCGTTAGCAATTGGAGGCCGGGCCATGCAGGCTGCAACCAGCAAAATACTCATCAATAGGAAAAAACTCCTGGAGATCATTCCGCTCTCGACGCGGACCATCTACAACTTGGAGCAACGAGGGGAGTTTCCGCGTCGTATCGCCCTCACATGCAGGAATGTCGCATGGGTTTTATCGGAAGTCGAAGAGTGGATTGAAGCGCGTAAAGCGTCAGGCATTCAGGCGGATCGGCCTGGCGACGTGAGGGGTTGATATGGCCCTTGACCTGATGGCGGCCTTCGCCGAACCGCCGCCACCGATTGATTACGTTTTACCAAATATGGTTGCCGGCACGGTTGGCGCACTGGTGTCACCCGGCGGTGCAGGCAAGTCCATGCTGATCCTGCAATTGGCTACGCAGATTGCCGGCGGCCCTGATCTGCTGGGGGTGGGCGAACTACCCACCGGCGCGGTGCTCTACCTGCCAGCCGAAGACCCACCTGTCGCGATCCACCACCGTTTGCACGCCCTTGGCGCACACCTCACAGCCGAACAGCGGCAAGCCGTGGCGGATGGCTTGGTGATCGAGCCGCTGATTGGCAAATGCCCCAACATCATGGCCCGTGATTGGTTCGACGGCCTCAAACGGGCTGCCGAGGGTCATCGTCTGATGGTTCTGGATACCCTTCGTCGTTTCCATATCGAGGAGGAGAACGCCAGCGGGCCTATGGCACAGGTCATTGGTCGCATGGAGGCCATAGCCGCCGATACTGGTTGCTCCATTGTGTTTCTGCACCACGCCAACAAGGGTGCGTCGATGGCAGGCGCGGGCGATCAACAGCAGGCCAGCCGTGGATCATCGGTGCTGGTCGATAACATCCGCTGGCAGTCCTATCTATCAGGTATGACGCAGGCCGAGGCTGAGGAATGGGGTGTTGATGAGGGGCAGCGGGGATTCTTCGTCCGCTACGGCGTCAGCAAAGCAAACTACGGTGCACCCTTTCAGGAATGTTGGCTCAGGCGGCACGAGGGTGGCGTACTCAAGCCGGCCGTACTTGAACGGCAGAAACGCCAACCGCTTGCGAAGCTGAAATCCGTAGCGAGGGGTGGCAATGACAGCTGGTAATCAAGTTGCCCCGACCACCACGGCATTGCAGGCCCGAGTGATGATCTATCAGCCCAGCCAGCGCCCACGGGAACGTGCGGGGCAGTGGATAGACACCTGTTTCGGTCGATGCCGCGTAACCGGCAGGCTGGGTCAGCGTCATGCCGATATTGTGGAATCCATGTTGTATGTGGCGGAACGCCGCCGCGAAATATCGGACGGCGGCATCGAGCTACTGATTGATCCGGCGAAGCTGCGCCGGATGCTGTCCGATCACCAGTACAGCCATGATCGCATCAAGAGACTGCTGATCGACCTGCGGGCTGCCACGGTAGAAATCGTGACGCCAGAAATGGAGAGCCGTGGTGACAGCATCATTGGCGGCCTGATTGACCACGTTATCTCGTCACAGATGACTCGCCGTGATCCACTCACTGGCGGTGAACGCCATTTGTGGCGTGTCCGGCTGGGAGTCGCCCTGGTGATGCTGCTGGAAAGAGATTTGTCTTTGTACTACCCGCCTGCCCCCATTGCCCGGCTGCAACACGGGATCAGCCAAGCGCTCGCGCGGCATGTGCTCACTCACAGACACGATCCGGCTGGAGGTTGGCATCTGGACACGTTGATTCGTGCCGTAGGAGGTGAGTCTGTCAGCAACATGATGCTGCGTAAGTATCGATGGCGGGTCAAAGAGGACGTCGCTGGATTGCTTGAAATTGGTATCGAGATGGATGCCGCAGACAGGGTAAGGCGTGCCGCAGCGGCCCGATAGCGTTCCACACCGGCCCGAGGGTGTGCCACAGCGGCCCGGAAGCGTGCCACATCGGCCCGATTTTTTGCGGCTTTGGCAGGATATTCAGGATATTTCAGGATATCTAGGCGGTGTAACCGCCCGCTTGAGGCGGGCGCTCACCCCTTGGGGATCAAGTCCTGACGGACTTGCTCAATCGGCCATAGGCCGATGGTTGAACGCCAAAGAGGTGGAGGAGACGAGGCAGGCCGGAGACGCTACAGCCAGGCCGCCCCTCAAGTATCAATATCAACGAGGCGGGACAGGTGCAGCAGTGTCGGCCTGCTTTGTCTGGACCGCTTCGTGTTCCGCTGATGAAACTACTGGAAGTAGCTCGCCATTGGGCATCGGCGGAACCGAGAGTGGTTCATTGACACTTGAGGGGCAGTGATATGGCTTTTCCCTTGGCGTTTAACCTGGTTTTTCCAACGAGAGGAAAGTGCAAGGAAAGTGTTGGTTTCTCGCGGAGGAAAGTGAGTGAAAACCGATTGGAAAGTCCGGTTTTATCGCGACTCTATAACGATTATCCACGATTACGGCGCGATTTCTCCGATTGTTCAGCGATTGCGGAGCAATCGCAGATCAATAGCAATGAAATAGTGGTGGTTTCCAACTTGGATACGTGCAGAAAACGCGGTGGTGATGCGGGCAGGATGTGTGAAGTAGGCCCACCCGCAAGCGGGTCGCCCTTCTTCACTTTCCCTTATTCGCACCTGGCGGTGCTCAACGGGAATCCTGCTCTGCGAGGCTGTTTTCAGCCGTAGGCCGGAGGATGAATGGACGACGAAAAGAAGGTCACACGCAAAAACAGTCCGCCTATCAAGGTGTACTGCCTGCCCGAAGAGCGGGCCGAGATCGAGGCGAACGCCAAAAGAGCGGGGATCAGCGTTGCACACTACCTGCGCGAAGTAGGTCAGGGCTACCAGGTCAAGGGCGTCATGGATTACCAGTACGTGCGCGAGTTGGTGCGGGTCAATGGTGACCTGGGCAGGCTGGGCGGCTTGCTCAAGCTATGGTTGACCGACGACCCGCGCACGGCCCGTTTCGGTGATGCCACGATTCTTGCCCTGCTGGGCCGCATCGAGGCTACCCAGGCGGAAATGAGCCGGCTGATGAAATCCGTGGTGCAGCCGAGGGCCGAGCCTTGAAAATTTTAGCCGCTAAAAAACCGGAGGCTGGCTGATGATCGCCAAGCATGTACCCATGCGTTCGCTAGGCAAGTCCGACTTTGCCGGCCTGGTGAACTACGTCACTGACGCGCAAAACAAGGATCATCGGCTGGGTCTGGTGCAGATCACCAACTGCGATGCTGGGTCGGTGCGGGACGCCATCACCGAGATTCTGGCGACCCAGTACACGAACACGCGGGCCAGGAGCGACAAGACCTATCACCTGATCGTCAGCTTCCGTGCTGGCGAGCAGCCCGATGCTGACACCTTGCGGGCGGTTGAGGAACGCATCTGCGCCGGACTTGGCTACGGCGAACACCAGCGTATCAGCGCCGTGCATAACGACACCGATAACCTGCACATCCACATTGCCATCAACAAGATTCACCCGACCAGGCACACGATGCACGAGCCGTACTATCCGCACCTGGCGCTGGCCGACTTGTGCGAGACGCTGGAGCGGGACTATGGCCTGGAAGCGGATAATCACCGACAGCAGCAGCGCGGGGCGGCATCGAGGGCCGCCGACATGGAGCGCCATGCAGGCGTTGAAAGCCTGGTGGGTTGGATCAAGCGCGAATGCCTGGACGACATCAAGGCGGCGCAGTCCTGGATGGAGCTGCACCAGGTCATGCGTGATAACGGTCTGGAGATTACGCCAAGGGGTAACGGGCTGGTGATCCGGGCCGATGACGGAACGATGGTCAAGCCCAGCTCCCTGGCCCGCGATCTGTCCAAGCCTGCCTTGGAAAAGCGGCTGGGAGCCTTTGAGGCGTCACCGGATCAGCAGGAGAAGCTGCCCAGGCGGCAGTATCAAAAGAAGCCGGTACGGTCACGCGCTGACACCACCGAGCTTTATGCCAGGTACAAGGATGAGCAGAAGAATTTGACCGCCGCCAGGGCCGAGGCATTGGCGGCGGCGAAGCGGCGCAAGGATCGGGCCGTGGTCGATGCCAAACAGAAGGCCGCCACCAAGCGGGCAACAATCAAGCTGGCCGGTGGCGGTCGGGTGGCCAAGAAACTGCTGTACTCACAAACCAGTGCAACGCTACGCGCCGAGCTGGACGGGATATACAAGGGATACAGCAAAGAGCGTGAACGGTTGCACCAGGGCCACCAGCGCCGCCAGTGGGCCGATTGGCTCAAGCAAGAGGCTACCCAGGGTAACAGCGAGGCGCTGGCCGCCTTGCGGGCCAGAGAGGCCGCCCAGGGATTGAAGGGCAACACGGTCAAAGGGCAAGGTCAGGCGAAGCCCGGCAATGCGCCGGTGATCGACAACATCACCAAGACGGGCACGATCATTTACCGGGCCGGTGCCAGTGCCGTGAGGGATGACGGTGACCGACTGCAAGTCTCGACCGGCACCGACCGCGCCGGCGTTCAGGAGGCCTTGAGGCTGGCCGCAGAGCGGTACGGCAGCCGCATCACCATTAACGGCACAACCGAGTTCAAGGCGCAGGCGATCCGGGCCGCCGTGGATGGCAAGCTGCCCATTACGTTTGCTGATCCAGCTCTGGAAAAGCGCCGCCTGGCACTGCTGCAAGACAATTTCTGCGTGACCAGCAAGCCCGGTGTTCCAGGTGTCGGCAAGGTTCCGCCGCCGGTGGCCAGGGCCGGCCGTTTGCGCTCCTTGTCTCAAGCCGAAGCGTTGCAGATCGAGGGCGCAGCGGCAGCGGTTACACCGCAGAAACCCGTGCCTACCCCAGCGCCCGCACCGGCCGAGCTGGAACGGCGTAAAGCCAAGCTGCACGCGGAATTGACCGCGAAGAAGGAAAAAGCAAAGCAGCGCAAAGGGCGGGGCCGTTAGTGCTTTTGCATTTCGGTGTTTTTGCTATCATTGGTAGCGGGTACACCAAAAGGTAAGAGAATGGCAAATTTGAACATTCGCAATTTACCCGATGAGGTGCACCAGGCGCTGAAAGTTCGAGCGGCGCTGAACAACCGGAGCACCGAGGCGGAAATACGCGAGATATTGACCGCAGCAGTCCAGCCGCTGGATCTGGAAAAAATGGGCCGAGCTGTCGGCTTGGAGAAACCAGCAAAGAAGTAAATCAGTAATTTCGTGCAGGGTTGCACGACACACACCGAACCTCAATATAAACGTAAGCCCGGCGTGACGGTGTCGCAAGGGCGGGTACCTTGGCAGATTTTGGCGAACTGCCACGTGATGGCCCAACCCCAAAGCAGCGCAGCAGTAACAGCGTTGTGGGGCAGATTAGCCGCAATAGCTAACTCATCACATCGAGAGGTACTCGACCATGAAACGTGTCCGCCTTTTAGCGGCTAAATCAGCCCTGGCCGTTGCGCTCGCAACCGGCTTTATCACCCCTGTTCAGGCCGGTATCCCCGTCATCGACGGCGGCAACCTGACCCAGAACATCATGACTGCCATCGAGTCTGTAGCGCAGACGCTTAAGCAGATCGAGCAGTACCAGACCCAATTGCAGCAGTACGAAAACCAGCTACAGAACACGATGGCCCCGGCCGCGTATATCTGGGATCAGGCGCAGACCACGATTAACCGGCTGATTGCCGCGCAAAACACGCTGGCCTATTACGAAAATCAGCTAGGCAGCCTGGATCGTTACCTGGCCAAGTTTCAGGACGTGGCCTATTACCGCAGCTCGCCGTGCTTCAACGGCAGCGGCGGATGCACGGATGCAGAGCGGGCCGCAATGGCTGAAAACCGCCGCCTGGCGTCAGAGTCGCAAAAGAAGGCCAACGATGCCTTGTTTCAGACCGTGGTCGACCAGCAAAAGGCTTTGAAGGATGACGCCCGTACCCTGGAACGGCTGCAAGGCGCGGCCCAGGGTGCAACTGGTCAGCTACAGGCCATCGGCTACGCCAACCAGCTTGCCAGCCAGCAGGCCAACCAGCTCTTGCAGATTCGCACCATGTTGACCGCCCAACACAATGCAGAGGCGGCCCGGATTGCGGCAGAACTCGATGCCGAGGCGCGAGGTGATGCCAGGGCCGAGCAAATGCGTACCTGGACGTTTCGCCCGAGTCCGGCAGACAACTACTAGGGAGATGGTGCGATGATAAAAATCTTATTTACTGCGGCTGTTGCGGTGCTGTTGTTGGCTGGATGTGAACAGGAAAGGATGCCCGAGCCAAACGCGGCGACGTGCGCCCCTGATTCGTTCCAGGCAGCAATGAATGAAATGCGCAGCGAAGCGAACCGAGCGGCTTTTACCGAGGAATGCAGAGCATTCCAGAAGGCCAAGCAGATGCGCCAGTGGGAGTTCAAGCCCAGCCCTAAAGACAATTATTGAGGTGGCCGACATGGTTAAGAAAATTGTTTTTTGTGGCCTGATGGTGGCCGTTACTGCGGTGTTAGCTGAACCGGCGATGGCGCAGGAACTTAGCAGTAGCGGTGTCATGAATGACGTCCTGGAGCGTTTTCACACTACGGCATCAACCTGGGGGCCTGCCATTGAAGCTGCCGCATCCCGGTTGTTCTGGACGCTAGTTGTGATTTCGATGGTCTGGACGTTCGGCATGATGGCCTTGCGCAAGGCCGACATTGGCGAGTTCTTCGCGGAGTTCGTCCGGTTCACGATCTTCACCGGCTTTTTCTGGTGGCTGCTGGTGAATGCCACTACCGGCATGAATATCGCTGGAACGATGGTTGAGTCCTTGCAAATGCTGGGAGCGCAGGCAGGTGGTTTGTCTGATAGCAAGCTGGGGCCATCAAGTATCCTCGACTTGGGTTTTGAGCTTTATCACAAAACAGTACAGGCCACGTCGGAACTGGGGTGGCGACAGTTCGCAACGGCCTTGGTCATGGAGTTGTTGGCCATTGCTGTGTTGATCGTCATGGCATTGATAGCGATTAACCTACTGCTGGTAATGGCATCGGCTTGGATTCTGATGTACGCCGGCATTTTCTTTCTCGGCTTTGGTGGATCGCGTTGGACTTCCGACATGGCGATCAACTACTACAAGACCGTGCTGGGCGTGGCCGCGCAGCTCATGGCGATGGTGCTGCTGGTCGCAATTGGCAAGCAGTTCATCAATCACTATTACGCGCAGATCAGCGAGGGTGTGACCTCTCAAGAGCTGGCCGTTATGTTGGTGATTGCTTTGATATTACTGTTCCTGGTCAACAAGGTTCCTTCGATGATTTCCGGGATTGTGACGGGCGCGAGCCTGGGCGTTATCGGTGGAGCTGGTAGCTTCGGCGCAGGCGCAGCGATGGGGGCTGCAATGACAGCGGCAAGCATGGCCACCGGCGGCGCGGCAATGGCTGGTAAGGCCATGATGGGGGCTGCTACCGGGGCTGTGGGCGGCGCATCCGCTATCCAGGCAGCATTCCAGAAAGCATCAGCAAGCATGGGCGCCGGCGGCGATATGCCCAGCATGGGGTCAATCGTCAACGACGGCAACAGCGGTGGTGGTGAAGCGGGTACGGCTGGCAGTTCGCCGTTTGCCCAGGCCGCAGGCTTTAGTGACAGCGGTAGCAGCTCAAGCGGTGGCGGTTTTGCCAGGGCGGCGAAGCTGGCCGCTGGTACTGCATCCGAGCTGGCCAAGGGCGTCGGTTCTCAAATGCAGCAAGGGTTCCAGGAGCGGGTAGCAGAGACAACCGGCGGAAAACTGGCCGCCGGCATCAGGGCCAATCTGGAGCCAGAAGGAAGCACAGAGCAGAGCGCCGGCGGACAGCAATTTGAGGGCAACAGCCTTGGCAGTGATGCTGGCAATTCCGACAAATCAAGCGGCGGCTGGATCAACCAAACCGGCGGATTCAGCGCGCTATCAGAGTCCGACCAGGCGCAGGCGATGGAATCACATGCCCAATGGCAGGCCAGGAGCGAAGGCAATACGTTCGGAGTCGAAGACTACGTTTCGTATGCCCAGGAGCGGCAGCAAGAGCGAAATGCCGAAGTAGCCAGTTTCGTGAATAACGAAAACAAAAACGATTAGGGGTTAAGACAATGGAAAAGCCATATCTGGCCGCTATAGCGGCCCTGGATGAAACGCCAAGGGTAGAAGTGCTGGAGTTTGCTTCACCCTTGGGCGATCAAACGGCCGAGGTTGATCGAGAGGCAGAAACAGCCGCTTTTGTGTCGCGTCCTGATCCGACGCAGGAGCTTGAGCCAGCCAGGCCAACGGAGACAAAGCACTACCAGGGCGCGGGCAATGGTAGATCCCCATTTGCAGAAGCAGCAGGGCTGTATCTGTGAGGCGCACCGGGCTGGTTGTGGCCAGCCCGGCACTTTCAATCAACACCTGTCTGAGAGGTGAATCATGACAACACAGCATCTTATCGAACCGGGCCAGGTCGTGCACCAGGCGGCCGCCATCCTTGCATCCTTGGAGTACATCGACCAAGGCGCGGCGCAGCGCCTGGGGCCGCTGGCCGAAGCCGTGGCGAACGCTTTCATGGTGGTGTACTACCAGGCCGAAACAGACCGTGCGACTCGGAATGACTTCTGCGAAGCTCTGGAGGCGATTCGCCGATCTTTACCCTAAGCGTAGCCCGGCGGAACAGGTAAGAATAATAAGAAGATTATTATTCTTACCGTCTTACCCAGCCCGGCAGTAACTACGACGGCGGACAGGTGGCCGTCTTCTGCTATTTGATGCGGTATCTGATCTTCGCTTGGCCTGCAATTTCGCGGGCGTGCTCGATATAGGCCACATCGCCAGTGGCCTCAGCGTGGGACAGATACGCATGTATGGCTTTCGCGCTTTGCAAGTCCTCGACCAACAATTCGCGGCCAACGGCTGGCGCATCGACCCATTCGCGTTCTTCTGGCGGCAATGGGTATGCACCGGAGGCTTCGGTTTCGGCCAGCAACTCGGCCAGTGTGTAGCGCACCCGCTCAACCGTGACTGCACGGCTATCTGCAATCTCTTTTTCAGTGTCCTTCCTGTCCATGTCGGCTCCTTGTGGTGATTGTTCATCAAACGGTGGTTTCCTGGACAGATCAAAGGGCGCGTTTTACCTTCGCGAAAGCTGCCCTCTGGTGTTAATATGCCCGTCAAGTTTTCAATGTTCTGGATGCGTCCATAAATCAACGCATTGGATACGCCCGCGAATCGACCTATGATCAGCACCTTTACCTGCAGCGCGACGCGCTCCAGCAGGGTGGGTGCAGCGAGATTTACGAAGAAGTGGCCAGTGGCAAGATTACAGAGCGGTCGGAGCTTGAACAGTGGCGCGAGGCGCTGCGGGCAGGAGACACCCTTGTGGTGTAGCGGCTGGATCGGCTCGGATGCAACCTGCCCGACTTAGTGCAGATCGTGACCGATCTAGAGTAGCGCAGTATCGGCTTTGAAAGTTGGACAGAGAAGCTCGAAACAGGCAGTGCGGCGGGAACACTGGTTTTTCATGTGTTCGCCGCGCAGGAGATAAGCGATGCAAGTCACAAGAGTCAGGTTAAAGAACTGGCGCAACTTTAGATCATTTGATACACCGATGCGGGATGTCACCTACATCCTCGGCCCAAACGCTTCTGGCAAATCTAATTTCCTAGATGTGTTCCGTTTCTTACGGGATGTCGGTAAACCCGCCGGTGGAGGGCTTCAGGCGGCAGTGATTGCCAGGGGTGGGATCAGCAAGCTACGTTGTCTTCATGCACGCCGAGACCCAGAAGTTTGTATCGATGTGGAGCTGTCGGACTCTCCGGATGATGAAGTTCCCGACTGGCGTTACGTACTGGGATTCAAGCCTGAAGGCAAGGGCGCGCAACGTATCCTAGTATCCAAAGAGGAGGTTTGGCACGAGGGCGAGCAATTGTTTTCGAGGCCTGACAAAAAGGATGGCGATGATTCTGTACTGCTGACCCAAACACGCCTTGAGCAGATTGCTGCCAATGCCGAATTCAGGGAGCTTGCGGAGTTTTTCGGCTCGATCACCTATTTGCATCTAGTGCCTCAGTTGTTGAAGTTCGCGAATCAGTTAGCTGGGCGACCTTTGGAAAATGACCCGTTTGGCCAGAGCTTTCTGGAGCGGATCGCCAAAACGACCGAGCGTGTCAGGAATACGCGATTAAAGAAGATCAGTGCAGCGTTGACATTGGCGGTGCCGCAATTCAAGGAACTGCGGTTCGTCAAGGACGATTCGGGTCATCCTCATCTAGAAGCTCTATATTCACATCACAGACCCAACGCGGGATGGCAGTCAGAAGAGCATTTTTCTGATGGAACCTTGCGGTTGCTCGGGTTATTGTGGGCCTTTCTGGACGGCAGTTCCATGTTGCTGCTCGAAGAGCCAGAAATTTCACTCAATGATGCGGTAGTGAAAGAAATCCCGCTCATCATTCAGCGCCTGCAAAAGAACAGGAAGTTAAAGCGACAAGTGGTTATCAGTACCCATAGCGAAGCGCTGCTCAGCAATCCAGGAATCGATGGCCGTGGCGTTATTCTGCTGGAAGCCACGGCGGATGGTTCAGTCGGGCGGACCTTGCAAGAAGAAGAGGCTTCCGCCCTCGAAACGGGACTCTCGGTGGCAGAGGTGGTGCTGCCGAAGACGCGCCCCAGTTCAGTCAATCAGCTTGGGTTTTGGGAATGATGTCTGTTGCATTGGCTACTGAGGATGAACTCAGTGAAGCGGTAGGCGTGAAGCTGTTATCAGAACATCCAGTTTTGGCAGAAATTCCGCCGCTGTTGCTGAGGAGAAATGGCTTCGGATACTTGCGCTCACGAATGAATAGCTGGCGGCAGATGGCCAATCGCCAGATTGTGATTGTTCTGACCGATTTGGACAGGCTGGCCTGTCCATTGATTCTGCTGGACGATTGGTTGGGGGTCGGACGTCAAGCTCCCCAAAACCTTTTGTTGCGGATTGCGGAACGAGAGGTCGAATCATGGCTGCTTGCTGATCACGAAGCGCTTGGAAACTTGCTCGGCGGTCGAGGCCGATTTCCGGTGCAACCGGACACTCTGCCAGATCCCAAACAGCATCTACTAGGACTGGCTCAAAGAGCAACCAGAGCAGTAAGGGAAGATTTGGTTGCTAAGCAAGGAGCCGTTGCCAGGCAGGGGATTGGCTATAACCGCCGCTTGGTAGACTGGGTGCAGACCGAATGGTCTCCGGAAAGAGCTGCAGCGCGCTCACCAAGCCTTTCGCGCGCCAGAAATGCTGTGTGCGAGGCCGCTCATAGAGTGGTGCAGGCCAACTAATCATTTTGTGAAGCGTGCGGGTTTCACTAGGTTTTCAGGAAATGCAGACGCATGAGATTTCACTTGGAAGTGGAACCCAATTTCGACTACCAGATGCAGGCCATCGAGGCCGTGTACGACCTGCTCCGAGGTCAGAAGGTCTGCCGTACCGAGTTCACGGTGACTATGAAGCTGTCTATGAGCAGGAGTGGTTCGAGAAGGAGGAACTCACCGGCTATCCGACTCGGCCGAGCTGTGTTTCATCACCGACGGGCTGCCGTGTAGCGACTTGCCGCACATCCTGGCTGGCCTCACTGATGACGAATTGGCGAGGAGGCCCGTCGAGCTCGCCGACGTCGAGCGGGGGAAACGGCGCAAGGCTGAAGGTTGAATGCCATCCGACGGTGTTAGCTTAGCTTCTCTTGGTGTTGCATGGTATTTGTGATGGCATCAAGTGAAGCGATCGAAATAGAGTTTTGATATAAAAAGATATTTTCCTCTAAATAACAATCGAGTGGGAGTAGGGGTTGTATATTAGTTATTGATTTTATTGTAAAAATTTTATTTCAATAACAATACTTCCAACATCATCAATGGCATTTTTCATGGTATGCGAAGAGCGTGCTATGGGAAAAACGCGCATACCATGTTGGGGTGTGTAATCCCGAACCAATCCTTGCCGCAATAGGATCTCCAGATAGCGATCGACATCAATAGGCGGGTTTTGAGTTGTGCCCGCTGACGCTGTGCCGCGGCTGCCACGCTGCTGCATCAAGGTCGAAGAGATTCTCCACAAACTCGTCGGGATGTTGAGACTCCACTCCGTAGGAGGCGAGTACGTCTGCGGGAAGCCGAGGGACGACTGATCGTTATGGCTTGGCTGAGCGGAGCAAGCTTTTTCGACTCAATGGACGTCTGCAGAGGGCAGTCGATGCCGCTGCTCGTCTGGGTCGCTGGTGAGCAAGCCGATTGGCTCGCCATGGCATTTTCGTGGCTGGGGATGGGATGAAGAAGCCGCAGCACTCGGGGCGCTCGCGGTCGAGCAGGAATCGATGGTGCCATGCTGGCCCGAGTGATCGCGGCAGCAAGTTTCAGCCAATCTATCGAGCGACTGTCCGAAGGTTTGCAGCAACATGCGTGGCATCCTGTCACTCGGACACCATCGAATGGTTGTATGGTGAGCGCCCAGCAGCTTGCATCAGTACACCGCGAAGCGCGCTGTACAAATGTGATTAGTTGAAATTCAGATATTTGACGTATAGTTGTTTTTCAAATATATTTCATTTATCTGAATTTCAGGTGTCTGCTATGCCATCGACGTCACATCCTCTGGTCACCGCTGGCCAACTGGGGGCGATGCTGCAGGCCGCGCGCAAGGCGCAGGGATTGACCCAATCGGCGCTAGCCAGCCGTATCGGCCTGAGCCAGTCACGGGTCTCTCATTTGGAACTCAACGCCCACGAATTGAGCGTGGAGCAGCTCCTTGCATGGTGTGCGGCACTGGACCTGGAGTTGGCTGTGGGAACTCGGGGTAACGCTGCGGTGTTGTCGACACCGACCACGGATTGGTGACATGGGGCGTCGGTCGCACAGCCGCAGCCTATCCATCTGGACCAACGGTGTTCGCGTTGGTCGATGGACGATTCCTGCTCGCGGAGAAATGGAACTGCAGTACGACGCGGATTGGGTAGTTTCCGATATTGGTCGCCCGCTGTCGTTGTCGCTCCCGTTCAACCTGCAGAACCTGCCGGTCAAGGGCGAGAAGGTCGCCAACTACTTTGACAACCTGCTGCCGGACAGTGACGCGATCCGCCGTCGCGCGGCCGAGCGATTCAGGACGGGTTCGACCGAGCCGTTCGACTTGCTGAAGGCCATCGGGCGCGATTGCGTGGGCGCTGTCCAAATCCTGGACGAGGACGAGGCGCCCATCGACTTCGATCGAATCGAGGGCGTGCCCCTGTCCGAGGAGGACATCGAGCGGCATTTGATCGAAACCGTATCGCCGCAGGCCTTCGCTGCGGGTCGAGACCCGGATGCGGACTTCCGCATTTCGCTGGCTGGTGCACAGGAGAAGACGGCCTTCTTGTTGTGGGGAGGCCAATGGCTTGCCCCACGCGGCGCCACGCCCACGAGCCACATCTTCAAGCTTCCCCTTGGCTTGATGGGCGGGCGGCGGGCGGATTTCAGCACGTCCGTCGACAACGAGTGGCTGTGCTTGCGGCTGCTGAAAGCCTACGGATTGCCCGTGGCTGACGCCCGCATCGCGACCTTCGGCCGACAGCGCGTGCTGGTGGTAGAGCGTTTCGACCGGCGCGTCGCGCCCAATGGGGAGTGGCTCATGCGTTTGCCACAGGAAGACTTTTGCCAAATCGAGGGCTGCTCGCCATTGCGCAAGTATGAGAACGATGGCGGTCCAGGACTCAAGGCATTGTTTGGCACGCTGCGGCAATCGGTGAATGCCGAGGCCGACATGAAGACGTTGATGGCGGCGCAGGTACTGTTCTGGTTGCTGCGAGCGCCCGATGGCCATGCCAAGAACTTCAGCATTCAGCTTCTGCCGCGCGGGCGTTTCCAGTTGACTCCGTTGTACGACGTGATGTCGGTCTATCCGGTATTGGGCGACGGTCCCAATCAGTGGTCGCCGTATGAAATCAAGCTGGCGATGGCCTTGCTCGGTAAGAATCGGCACTACGAAATGCAAGGCATCCTGCGCAGGCACTTCAATAGCACCGCGCAGAGGGTCGGCTATGCATCGACCGCCGAGCCGATCATCGAAGAAATCCTTGCTCGGACCTCAGCGGCCATAGCCGAAGTGCAAATCGAACTGCCACATGACTTCTCACCGCGTGTCCTGGATGCCATCCTGGGCGGGCTAGAGCAGGCGGCCGGAACACTCGGTGGGATGGCGCCGTAAGCGAGAGAAGATCGGTCGGTCCAAGGCAAGTCCGAGCGCGCTAAGATGCATCGTGATCGACGATAAGGTCGAAAGTGTCGTGTGCCAGCAATCGCGTCATTTCCAGCGTTAGCAAAAGATGCGCATTCTTGGACGGTAAAAGCGATGGTAAGGCCCCATTTCGATCATCGCAAATCCCTTCAACCACAAGGACTTGCGAGAGCCATTGATGATCGGGTGGAAGTGGTGTGCATCGAGGCCGGATATCCTGGCGTTCCGGTGCTCAAAGGCGTCAATTGTGAAGTGGGGCGCGGTAAGATTGTTGGGCTTTTTGGGCACAATGGCGCGGGCAAGACCACTTTGCTCAAAAGCATCTACGGGGTGATCAGGCGACAAAAGGGGGACGTCCGTATCGATGGGGAAACGCTCAGCCACACTGATCCTCGAACGCTGGTTCGCCGTGGTGTTGTGCTCGTGCCGCAAGGCAGGGTGGTCTTTCCTGGCCTGACAGTGAAACAACACCTGCAGATGGGGTTTTAGTGTGGCTGCTTAAGTCGCGGATAAACGATTTCGCCGGAACCCTTTCTGGGGACCAGCAGCAGATGCTGAGCATCGGCCGAGCTCTCGTCATAGAGCCTCGGCTATTGTTGCTGGACGAATTGTCTACCGGCCTTCCACAAGACCTGGTGCTGGAACTCATGGCATTGATCAAGCAATTGAATCAGGCGCACGGCATGAGCGTCTTTATGATTGAGCAGAACGTAGGTGCGGCGCTCAAGATCATCGACAGGGCTTATCTGATCAAAACCGGCATGATAATCAAAAGTGCGGTGCGCGAGAAACTGAAGGACACGGAAGCGCTGTGGCGGTTGTTCTGATGGGAGGTTATATGAACATGCCTGCGATGCTAACCAACTTGGTAGCTGTCACCCGCATTGATGGTTCCGCGCCTGCTCATCATTGACGAGATCGGATACCCGCCCATTGACCGGCAAGGCGCCAATCTATTCTTCCAGCTGATCAGCCGACGCTATGAGAAGGGACCAATGATCCCGACCAGCAACCAAAGCTTCGGGGCTTGGGCGGAGGTCTTCGGGGACCGGGTGGATCGCCACCGCAATTCTGGATCGGGTCCTGCACCATGCCATCACCATGAACATACGAGGAAATTCTTACCGCCTGAAAGGCAAGCTCAAAGCGGGCCTGGTCAGGCCCGCTGAAACCCCCACCGTCGAATGACGGGAACCAGGGTGAGGAAAATTCAATGACCTCCAGACGGGGAAATTTGGATGGCCCTTGACATGTGGAGCAACGTTTCGAATTCTTGGGCAAGGGGCCGTTCGATCTGCCTGCCGTGCCCGTCGCGACAGAAGTCTCCGACAAGGCGCTGTCTGACGCGGGTCTGGCTTGGCGCTCAGCAGTGCCTGGGGTTGATGCGCTGGTGTGCTCGACACCCGAGCGGGCGATGCTGGAATTATGCGATGGCGTATCGGACGCGGCAGGCGCCTACGAGGCCGACGCGCTGATGCAGGCCATGACCACGTTGCGTCCCCAGCGGGTTGGCCTGCTGTTGCGCTATTGCCGCAGCATCAAAGCCAAGCGGCTGTTCCTGGCTCCGGCCGATCGTCATCGGCACGCGTGGCTCGTACACGTACCGATGGAAACCGTCAGTCTGGGCCAGGGCAAGCGTGCGCTGCTGCCCGGCGGGCGCTTGCATCTGACCTACCTGATCACCTTGCCGGGAGATCTCGATGAGCACCTGGCTTGATCGTTGGGACCGGCGCTACACCGACGGGGTGCGGCTGCTGGTCGGAGATTCTGCCGGTGCTGGCCCAAGAGCCGCGCTTTGCGCTCAAGGGCGGCACCGCCATCAACCTGTTTGAACTGGCGGCGCTGCTGGAACGCGCCGAAAAGTAAGCAGACATCGAGCGCTGCGGACGAAGTGTAAGAGTCGGCAATTAACTTCGGCGTGTTCATTGACATTCTCGATTGTCTTCACGTTCTCTCGTAGCGACAGCCGAATATTGTTCAATACTATCTCGTTCAAGTACTTGAATAAAATTCAATATTAATTTACTATAAGCATTCCACTCCATGGAGCGGAAGTATCGACATACTGATAAAGAGCCGGATTGTCTTTGATGGTGAAATGCCAGCCGGGAGCCGGGTTCATTCAATTGGAGGTAGACATGCTGCGACTTTTACTTGGAGTTGTATTCGTCTGGCTAACGGCGATGGGCGGATCAGCGTTGAGTCAGACTTACCCTCAGAAACCTGTCCGTCTCGTGAATCCTTTTCCCGCAGGATCGCCGTCTGATAACGCGGCACGCCTATTCGCTAAAAAGCTGCAGGATCAATGGAACCAACCCGTCATCGTAGAAAACCGGCCAGGCGCGGGCGGCACAATAGGCACGGCTTATGTGGCGCGTGCAGAGCCGGACGGCTATACGTTGGTCTTGGGCTCGGCTTCTACACACGTCGTGGCGACGGTTATGCGCAAGTCGCTACCTTATGATCCAAACAAGGATTTCGTACCTATCGTAGTTCCCGGCCCCTATCCGCAAGTCGTGATTGTTTCTGCCAATTTACCGATAAAGTCGCTCGCGGACCTTGTCAGCTATGCAAAGGCGAATCCGGGAAAGTTGGCATATGCGTCATCCGGTAGTGGTTCCGTGCTGCATCTGGCCGGAGAAATGTTTGCCAGCGTGACAGGAGTCCAATTACTGCATGTTCCCTACAAAGGGGCAAATGACGCTATGCATAGCGTTCTTGCGGGTTCAACGCAACTCATTTTTGACTCTCCCGGCAGCTCGCTGCCGCACATACAAGACGGGAAAGTCCGTGCGCTTGCTGTCATGCAGGACAAACGTTGGTTCTCTTTGCCGGATGTGCCAACTACGGCGGAATTGGGTTTTCCGCAGCTACGGTTTTCCAATTGGAGCGGGCTATACGCGCCGCGCGGCACGCCCGAGCCAGTAATCGAAGAAATTACGCGGTCAATGCACAAAGTGCTCAAAGACGAACAGGTTGTACGCACTTTGCGCGATATGAATGCGCCCGTGGCGCCGATCTACGGCAAGGCAGTGACCCAGATGATGATGGATTCCGAGACCACCCTTCACGACTTGGTGGTGCGGAATAACATTCCCCAGATTGACTGACTGCATCTCTAATGTGCAGTATTGGATTTCAAAATGAATAGTACAACTGTCCCGAAAGCCGAAGTTTACCGAAAGCCTGGAAGACGTCTGAAAGAAGAGATGGCACCATTGGTAGGTCGTTATTTTCATGCTCACGTGCCAGGGAAGGGATGGAAAGGCTGCCAGATGTTCGACAAGGCCCATACTGTCATGCTTCTTGAGTGCGGGATCATCCCTAAGGAAGCAGGTATCAGCATCTTGCGCGCCTTGCAACAGCTTGAAAGCCGAGGGGCCAGAGAGCTTCGAGAGGAGCTGGGGGGGCATATTCATTGCGGTGAAGCCTACGTCGCTGCCACATGCGGTGAAGAGGTATCTGGCTGGATGCATTGTGGACGAAGTTCGGGCGATCTGGGCGCGGTTTCAGTCAGAGTTGATGCCCGGGATGCCACTGTGGACATGATGCGTAGAACCACGGAGCTGCGTAACATATTGCTCCAGCTGGCACAAGAACACGTCGATACCGTCATGCCGGGATACACGCAATTGCAACACGCTGAACCCATGACATTCGGGTTCTACGTTATGTCTTTGGCACACCAACTGGAAAGAGATTTCGAGCGATACAGGCAGGCGTATAGTCGCATCAATGCCAGTCCGGCCGGATGCGCAATTCTTACTGCCACCGATTTCCCGCTGGACCGAGACCGTACACAGGAGCTTCTGGGTTTTGATTCAAAGCTCACCAATGCGCGAGACGCGGTATGGTCGATGGATTTCATGTTGGAGCTGATGAGCGCATTTCTGAATACCAGCGCGACGCTCAGCCGGTTAGCCGATGATCTGACCATCTGGCATTCGTCTGAATTCGGGATGGTTGAGCATCCGGACGCATACTGCGGAACAAGTAGCATCATGCCGCAAAAGAAGAACCCCTACGGTTCGCAGACGATACGAGGCCTACATGGTGGCATCGTAGGCCAAGTCATGACTTTCATTTCACAGACGAACCATCAGTCCGATTCATGCGAAATGCTTACAATGGCGCCTTTATCTCTGCATCGATCGCACGAAATGTGTGGCGCGGCAGTGGACATTACGCAGAGGCTGATGCAAGGACTCAAGATCAACGCGGACCTCATGAGGCGGCGAGCGAGTATGCACTGGGCACAGGCAACAAACTTGGCTAATTCGCTAGTGCGTGCCAAAAATATGCCGTTTCGTAATGCCCACCAGATCGTGGCGATTTTCGTGAGACTGGCCACAGAGGCTGGGCAAGGTCCCGAGCAAGCCGCGATCGATATGCTCAATCAGGCGTCTATCGAGTTCAATGGGGAACCTCTCGGGCTCGATGAGCAATTTCTTCGGCATGCAATAGATTCTGGGCAAATAGTCAATAGCAAAGTCGTCTTGGGGGGCACTGCGCCAGACACCGTTCGTGAGGACATCAGACAGGCGCGATTGTTGCTTGAGCGCGATAGCGATGCGCTTGCGGTTATCGAAAGTCGGTTGGCCACTGCAGCCGCCCACCTGACGGAGGTAGTTGAAAGGCTTACCGCATAGAATTGGCTCTTCGCCGTACGTTGCGAAGCGTGGGTGGTCGTGTCTTTTCAGCGGTGTTTGGGTTAATGTATCGGCGGAAGGTTATATCGACATTGATTACATTGAGTGCGTGCCGACCCTACGTGATAATGGATGCTGGTTTCTAAGGGCTCATTGTGCAAGTGAAATCAAGAAACACGACTAAAGCTTTGTCGCGAAAAACGATACCCGCCGCCGGAGAGCAAGAGCAATCTTTGCGGCTGGGTACCCAGTTAAAGCATTTGCGGCTCGCAAAGCGCATGCGATTACGCGATGTTGCGGACCAGTCCGGCTACTCTGAGAGCCTGATATCGAAGTTTGAAAACAACAAGGCGACGCCCTCTCTCAATACGCTGCATCGTATCGCAAAGGTGCTTGGTAGTTCGGTCGCGACGCTGTTGAACGAAGATTCTGGGCGGCGCGATATCGTTATGTCCTCCGGCCGGCGTCCGATTATCCGGTCGACGGGTGCAATAGAAGCGTTTTCCGACGGGACTGAGGCCGAAGTGATGATTCCACTCGGCGCGAGCACCATGCTCGAAGCCTTTTTGGTGCGAATACTTCCTGGCGGTAGCAGTTCTGGCCAACGGTCTCATGAAGGTGAGGAAGTCGGTTACGTGCTCAAGGGGGAGCTTACACTTACAGTAGCGGAGCAAACTTACCATCTCATCACCGGTGATTCTTTTTTCTTTCCCTCGACGTCCGTTCATCAGTTCCATAATGCGGGTAGTGAGGATGCCGAAATCATTTGGGTCAATACTCCACCCACCTTATGAAGCCATCTCGGCAGCACCGTATTCCGAAGGCGGAAATATCAGCCGATACCTTCCCGGTGATGTCCGGCGCAACATTGTCACGGTTCGCGGGTAAGCACCGCCTAATGACTGCAATGCGGGGAGGTCGTCCGCCTTCCAGAGGATGCGTACGGGTCGATCGCTCTTCAGAGGCCAGGGCTTGCGCATGAGATTCGCATCATCTGCCTCTTGTTCCCTGTTCATTTTCTCGATGCGTGCAACACTGGCCGATGCGGCGAAGGCGACGTGCGCAGCGAAGAATTCTACGGTTACTGAGCCGCATCCGATGCCGCGGACAATTGGAATCGCCATGCAAAACACACAGTCCCACAAGGCCTTTTCAGAATATGGGCCGGAACGTGGCCTGACCGCGTACGCGGACAGTGAGGATGAGGCCGCCTGCGAGGTAATCATGCGGCGCCACAATCGTCTGCTGTTTCGCACGGCGCGCAGCATAGGCGCGGCCAACGACATCGACATGGCGCTGGAAAATGCCTTTTCACTCGACAGCGAGCGCTGCGATCGAATCGTGGCTCGGGTTCCGGCCAGAGTCAGGAGCCGTTGGCCTGTAGCAATGACGCTCAAAGATGTCGGAAGCGCGTGACTTGGCGACGCAGGCCAGGGCTTGCGCACGCGTGAAGTTCGCAGCGCTTGGCACGCTCGACGTGGATAAAATGGCATGCATGGTGACAAGATGCAGAGGTTCATACAGCCAAATCCGCTTGTCCATTTACGTAAAATCGACACTACTTTTTGCGGCCGTTCTCATGTCTTCCATTATCGCAATGCCTGTTCGGCGAAATACTGTTTTTCTTATTGTGGGTGCGGCGCTACTCATGATGTCGATCGACTCGACTATCGTCGCCACGGCGCTGGGCGCTATTCAGCAAGGCCTGCACACGTCGATCAATCTAGCAGGCTGGACGTTGACAGCATATTCCTTTGGCTTCGTGCTGATGCTGCCTGTGAGCGGCAAATTGGCTGAACGTTTCGGACGCCGCCAAGTGTTTCTAGCCTCTGTCATCATCTTTTCCATGGCCTCGCTTGGCTGTGCGCTGGCCGACAATATTTATACGCTGATTCTGCTCAGGGCCATTCAGGCTGCAGGCGGCGCCGGTTTCACGCCGACCGCCACGGGCATTATCGTGGAGCATTTCGGTGCGGCGCGTGATCGCTATGTCAGCCTTTTCGGCAGCGTTTTCCCGATTGGAGCGATGATCGGTCCGGTTTTCGGCGGCTATTTTATCGATTATTGGTCTTGGCGCGGCATATTCTATGTCAATGTGCCGATAGGCCTGCTCATTATCATATTCGCCTTGCGCTTTGTCCCGCACGATACGGTGCGTACCGGCCATCGCACGAACAGCATGGATTTCGCCGGGCTGGCGCTATTGGGCTGTGGCCTGTTCGCCGGCATGCTGGCAGTCAGCACGCTGAGCGAAGGGCGTCTGTCCGAAGACTTATGGTTGGCTCTGGCCTTGATGTTTTTTGCGGCAGTCATGGTCGCAGCCTTCTTTCGTCACATTCGACGTGTTGAGACGCCTTTTATCGCGCCACAGCTGATCTACGGTCGCTATTTCGGAGCGGTGAATCTTGTGAACATGAGCTATAGCGGGGTCGTCATCGGCGGATTGGCGTTGGTTCCGTTGTATGCCATCAGCCGCTATGGCATGAGCGTGTTGCAATCGGGCACGCTGCTTACGGCGCAGGGTCTTGCCACGCTGATTTGTTCTTTACTTGCCGTGGCAATGCTGCGCCGCAGCGGCTACCGCCTGCCGCTGTATTTGGGAAGCGCCATTACAGTGATTGGCTTGGTGCTGCTCGCATTGCCGCCCGTCTTGAGCATTTCACCATACGTTTGGCTGGCTTTGGCCGCAGTTTTTGTGGGGGCGGGCAATGGCATCATCAACCCAGCGACCCGCAATGCGGGGTTGCAGCTTGCACCCGAGTCCTCTTCCATGCTGGCGGCGCTGCGCACCCTGTCACTGCAGATCGGCTCGATCGCCACCATCTCCATTGCCACAGCCATTTTGTCGGGCAGTAGCGATACGAGTCGGACACTTGCAGGGATTTTTGTATTTCTGGCGGTGCTCCGGTTGCTGGCGATGCCGCTGGCCAGATGGGTGCCGGAGCAGCGCGGAGCATGGTAGCGCTGATTGTTGCCCCTCTTGTGGCTGATTTATTAAGCCCATCGGCAGCATCGGAACGGCCGCATCGTCGCTTTGTGGCGTAGGTCATCCACATCCGGTCCACGATGATTTGGGACTTCCGGGGTTTGGCATGGCCGAGGGCGAGGCGTCGAGTTACTGCTATTGGAATTTATTACAATTACTCGATCAACGATCGGCAAGATACCACGGCGCCTGGTTGCTACGGTATTGGCGGCATCACGCGGGCGGAAGCTGGCGGGCGGTTGGACGGCGTGCTATTACTGGCAAGGGTATCTCAACCCGCGCGGAAATAAATACACATCATGAGACCGGCCGGACCTCATTGATATCAGGCATAAACTCAACCGGAAATCAGGGGGGCGCAATGCGGTTCATGTTGGGAATGCAACTGAGGTTATTTCTCGCAATCGGCTGTCTTGCGCCAAACCGTTCTATATGCGCAAGACTTGCAGCCGACTGCCGTGCTGTTCGAGAATGTACGAATCTTCGATGGCAAGAGCGATACACTCTCCGCTCCATCGAATGTATTGGTGCGGGGCAGGGTGATCGAACAGATCGCCGCCAATCCGATTCTCGTCGACCGCCGGGCCGATACGCGCATCATCCAGGGCGACGGGCGGACGTTGATGCCTGGCCTCATCGATGCGCACTGGCATGCCATGATGGCGGCTGTTCCGTTGCCGGTGCTGTTGACCAGCGACATAGGCTACATCAACCTGGTGGCCGGTAAGGAAGCCCGCAACACGCTTATGCGAGGCTTCACCAGTGTCCGCGACCTCAGCGGCCCCGCCTTCGGGCTCAAGCGGGCCATTGACGAAGGCCTGGTGGAAGGGCCGCGTATCTGGCCTTCCGGGGCGATGATCTCGCAGACGGGAGGGCATGGCGATTTCCGCATGCCGTACGAGGTTCCCGCCGGGCGGGACGCTCCGCTCAGTCGCGGCGAAGCGATCAATGGCGGCGTGATCGCCGATGGCGAGGACGAGGTTCGGAAGCGCGTCCGTGAGCAGCTGATGCTTGGCGCGACCCAAATCAAGCTGGCAGCGGGCGGCGGCGTGTCGTCGCATTACGATCCGATCGATGTCGCCCAGTACTCCGAAGGGGAGTTCCGCGCCGCCGTCGAGGCAGCCGAGAACTGGGGCACCTATGTCGCGGTTCACGCATACACGCCGCGTGCCATCCAGGCGGCCGTCCGCGCTGGTGTCAAGGTCATCGAACATGGCCAATTGATGGACGAGCCGACCGCCCGGCTCATGGCCGAGCGGGGGGTCTGGCTGAGTGCCCAGGCCTTTATCGACAACGAGTTTTCCAATCCGAAGACCGGCGAGTCGCGCGCCAAGCAACTCGAGGTATACGCCGGAACCGACAACGCTTACCGGCTCGCAAAGAAATACGGACTCAAGGTCGCTTGGGGCACCGACATTCTCTTCGACCCTGGCATGCCTGTCCATCAAGGAGCGATGCTGGCGACGATGACGCGCTGGTATGCGCCGTCCGAAGTGCTGCGGATGGCCACCAGCACCAATGCAGAGCTGCTCGCGCTGTCGGGTCCGCGCAATCCCTACCCCGGCAAGCTTGGCGTCGTCGAAGAAGGGGCGCTCGCCGACTTGCTGCTCGTGGAAGGGGATCCGATCGCCGACATCGACCTGATCGCCAATCCAGAGAAAAACTTCGTCGTGATCATGAAGAATGGCAGCTTGGTCAAGAACATCCTGCCATGATGAACTTGCCGACGATGAGTTGGCGACGTGGCGGGGCGGATGCATCGGAAGTTCCCATGAGCCAAATGCGATCCGTCTCCTTCAGAAAGCCGGATGGATGCTCAATGCGAGCATGGCCGATAACTGACATAGCTGCCTGCCGGAGTCCTGCCGCAAGGCATTGAAAGCATCCTGCGCCGCCTGCAGATCGCGCTGGCTCGCAGGCTCGCGGGCGATGATGCCTGCCGCCACCAGGCGCGCGACGACATCGCTGGTCAGCAAGAAGGTGTCCTTGCCGACCAGGCGCAGGAATCCGGCCGCCGAGCGTCCGCCCAGGCGGGCGCCACGCTTGGCGAGCAGGCGCCACAAGCCAATGATGTCGGCGACCGGCCAATCGGCGATGAATGCACCGAAGCTGCCGCCCTGTTCCTGGCGGACATCCAGGATGAACCGGGCATTTTTGGGAATGGTCTGCAATTTGGCGCGGTCGCGGATGATTTGCTCGTTTCGCATGTGGCGCTCAATGTCTGCTTCGCCGAGCACGGCCATGGCCTCTGGCGTAAAACCCGAAAATGCTTCCTCGAAGGCAGGCCATTTGGCGTCGACCACTGAATGCTGCATGCCCGCCTGGAATACCCGCTGCGTCATCGCAGACAGGTAGCGGTCATCGCTTTTGCTCTTCAATTCATCGGTCGCAAGCGCGTGGGGCAGAAAGGCCTCCATGGCTTCGTCGGACTCGAAGCGCGCACGTACCGTGTCGTGGAGCCACTGATAAGTTAATTTCACTGTCGTTCCTCTCAATTTCGGCGCTGATGCGGGAAGCTGGCATGGGGCGATTCGGTCCAAGCGTCAGGAATTGTACTTCGATGGTTCATAAGAATAGGGTGCAACTCGCATGTGATTTATCGATCGCTACAGGCATTCGGCATCTTCGCAATGCTGCATACTTGCGCAAGCTGATGCTGGCCCATCCGGGCGGCTTTCCGGCGCCGGTGCATGAGGGCAGTGCTTCCATCTGACACTTGGCGGATGTGCCGGCCTGGTTGCAGGCGAAGGGCGGATATGCTGTTGCCGGGCATGTGCTGGAGGTGGCCCAGGTTGCCATGCACGTCAATATTGCAAAGGAGCAGCGGCGGATACCGCGCCGGCGCGCTTTGGAATTGGAAGATTAAAGAAATCCATACCAGACATACCGGATCAAGGATTTTGCTGGATGTTCTTCTTATGAATTATCCTTCGTGGATACATATCGGCCAGGAGACGAGATGACAGCGGGCGCGTGGATGAGCGGGGGAGTTGTCGCCGTGACGATTGCTCTTTGGGCGACGGCCCGGCTGCCGGAATATCTCGTCGCCTTGCTGTTTTTCACAGCCGCCGCCGTATTGCATCTTGCACCGCCCGATGTGTTGTTCTCGGGTTTTTCGTCGGCGGCGTTCTGGCTGGTGCTTAGCGGCTTCGTACTTGGCGCTGCGATTCGCAAGGTCGGCCTGGCCGATCGGCTCGCCCGCCGTATGGCGAACCGTCTCATGGGGTCCTGGCCCCGCATGGTCGGCGGCGTGGTGTTGCTTACCTACGGCCTGGCTTTCGTCATGCCGTCCAACATGGGGCGCATCGCCTTGCTGATGCCTATCATCATGGCATTGGCCGATCGCGCCGGGCTGGCCGAAGGCAGCCGCGGCCGAATCGGGCTGGCCCTGGCGGTCGGCTTCGGTACGTTCCAATTGTCGGCCAGCATTCTGCCCTCCAATGTGCCCAACCTGGTCATGGCGGGCGCTGCGGAAAGCGCATTCGGCATCCATTTTTCCTACCTGCCGTATCTATTGCTGCATGCGCCCATCCTCGGCCTCCTCAAAGGATTGGCCTTGGTGGTTTGCCTGTGCCTGCTGTTCCCCGCGACACTGCAGGCCAATGCGACGGAAGAGCCGGTTAGCCCCCTGAGTGCGGCGGAAAAACGCCTGGGCGTGTTGCTGCTTGCAACCTTGGCGCTGTGGATGACCGATTCCTTGCATGGCATCTCGCCTGCCTGGGTGGGCCTGGCCTCTGCTTGTATCTGTCTGCTGCCTCGCATCGGTTTTTTGAACGGCGAGGAATTTGCCGCCGGCGTCAACTTCCGTACCTGCATCTACGTTGCTGGCATCCTGGGGCTGGCTGCGCTTGTGAACCATTCGGGCTTGGGGGCGATCATGGGCACGTGGCTGCTGCACAGGCTTCCGATCGACCCGGCCAGCCCGGGGGGCAGTTTCGGGGCGTTGGTGGCGCTGACTAGCGCATTGAACTTCACCGTCACCGCCAACGGCGTGCCGGCCCTGTTCACGCCGCTCGCGCAGCCATTGGCCCAGGCCTCCGGCCTGCCCCTGCTGACGGTACTCATGGTGCAAGTCATTGGCTATGCCACGCCATTGCTGCCTTATCAGGCATCGCCCATTGTCGTCGCGATGGGCATGGCCCGAGTGCCGGCCAGGGATGGCATCCGGCTCTGCCTGGCGCTGGCTGCCATCACCTTTCTAGTGCTGGTGCCGCTGGACTATGGCTGGTTCAAGCTGCTGGGCTTGATCCCCCTTTGAACGACAGCTGCCTTTGATGGCGAATCGAAAGCAGATAAATCGTGCCTTCGATTTGCGCATACAGCAGCAGATAGTGCGCCGTCACGTATTCGCCCAGCTCTCCGTCCGCGGCAATGACATCGAGTTGTTTAGCCAGGCGGGCAATGCCGTTGCCTGCTTCGATAGAACGGGTAGGCCGTTCGAAGAACAAGCGGCCGATGCCGGGAAAGCGCTCCAGATCGGGGATGACGGTATCCGTCAATTCATTCAGCAGCACATCGAAGGCTTGCGGGATATCGGCTTCAAGAAGGAAGGCTTCGATTTCCGCCAAGTTGTGTTCGAAGTTGGCGGTGAGCTTGGCTGTATGACGCGCTGTCACGGTGCGAATCAGCCCATCAACCGCTAGCTTTGGTGCCGCGGCGGCGCTTGATGGCGGAGAGGGCGCTGCGAGCGTTTTTTATCTTGCCGGCAGATACATCGGTCAGGCCCTTGCTGGCGTCTTCAATCAACAATAAGTGGATATGCTCGCGCTCCAGCTGGTGGTAGTAATCCAAACGTTGGGCGTCGATGATGGCGACGTAGCTTTCACCGTTTTTTGTGATGATTTTCTCGGCCCCGGCTTTCACCTGCTCGGCCAGCTCGGACAGATGAGCCCTGGCTTGGGACAGTGGAATCACATCACTGGACGAAATGGCCATGGCTGCCTCCTTGACTGTCAATTGTACGATATAACGTACACTATACCGCACAATCACGCGTTGGGCCGTTACGGAGCTCTGCCAATCCAGAAATGGACAGTCGACGCCGAGGATCGCAGACCTTCAAAAATCTCAGGAGAAATTATGATTGACATGGTGACGTCATGATGTCACTATATCGAGATGAATATCGAACGCGATCATAGCCCGCTATATGCGCAGGTCGAGGCCGCGCTGGCGGCGGACATATCCTCAGGGGCGCTGCCGCCGGGCAGTCAGCTCCCGCCCGAAGATGGCTTGATGGAGCGCTTCGGCGTCAGCCGCACGACGGTACGCAAGGCGATAGAAAACCTCGTGGCGCGCGGAGAGGTCGAAATTCGCCGGGGCAAAGGTACTTTCGTCGCGCAGCGCAAGATCATCCAGGAATTGACCGAGCTGACCGGCTTCGTCGAGGATATGCAGGCGCTCGGCCGCAAGCCGAGCGCGCGGCTGCTGGATAAGCAGGTGGTGCCCGCCAATGCGGATGTCGCCCGGCAATTGGCAATGCCGCCCGGCAGCTTGGTGATGCGGATTCAACGAGCCCGGCTGGCCGACGGCGTCGCTGTGTCCTTCGATGAAACCTATCTGCCGCGCGAGATCGGCGAAAAGGTCGTCGCGCACGATTTGAACGCCGAGCCCATCTTTTCGCTGCTCGAAGACAAATACGACTTGCCGCTGACCGAGGCGGAATATCGGCTGGAAGCGGTCACCGCCGCGCCGGATGTGGCGCAGGCCCTGGGTATGGCCCCGGGCAGCGCGGTCTTCCTGATCGAGCGTACGTCCTACACCGAAGGGCGCCGGCCCATCGATTACGAAAAGCTTCATTATCGCGGCGACCTGATCAGCTTCGTCACCCGCCTGGCCCGGCGTCCGCGAGCCCGTCCGTAACGCAAAGGCGAAGCAATGGATACCTTATGGCTATTCGTGGCCGCTTTCGGCGCCAGCGCACTCGGCGGTGTGCTCGGCATGGCCAGCGGCATCTTCATCGTGCCGATCCTCACGCTGCTTTTCGGCCTGGATATCCATGTTGCGATCGGCGCGAGCATCGTGTCGGTAATCGCCTGCTCCTGCGGCAGCGCGGCCCCGTTCCTGAAAAGCCGCCTGACCAACATTCGCCTTGCCATCGTCCTCGAGACGGCCACCACGCTTGGCGCATTGACCGGCGTGTTTCTCATCGGCATCGTCTCGACGCCGGTGCTGTATGGCCTGTTCGCGGTCATCCTGGCGGTTTCGGCCAAACAAATGCTGGCGCGGCGGCGCGAGGCGGTCGACGCGAGCGCACCTGACATGAAGCAATGGGCTACGGTGCTGCGCTTGCATTCCAGTTTTCCCGATCACGCGTCGGGGCGGGAAATAGCTTACCAGGTCAGCCGCGTTCCGCTCGGCATGGTGTTGATGTACGCGGCGGGGCTGATCTCCGCATTGCTGGGTATCGGTTCCGGCGTGCTGAAGATCCCCGCGATGGATACCGCCTTGCGGCTTCCCATCAAGGTTTCCTCCGCCACGTCGAATTTCATGATCGGCGTGACGGCGGCCGCCAGCGCGGGCGCCTATTTCGTGCGGGGCGATATCGACATCGGCATCGCCGGCCCCATTGCCGTCGGCTCGGTCGTCGGCGCGCTCGCCGGCGCGCGCATGCTGATGGGGCTTCCGGCCGACAAGCTGCGCATCTTCTTCGTGGCCATTCTCGTGCTGTTGGCGATCCAGATGTTCCTGAGCGCCCTGGGCGTCGATGTTTCAGGAGGCGCCGCATGAAGCCGGACACGGGCTATCTCGAGCGGCGGGAGCGCATCATTGCCGGGCTGCTCTGGTACGGAACGTGGTTTGCCTCGGTCCTGATCGCCGCGGGCATGCTCCTGGCGGCCATCGAGCCGTCGCTGGCTGCGCCCGCGCTGCCGCTGAGCGGGTACGGCGCGATAAAAGCCGGCGTAGCCGTGTTCATTCTCCTGCCGGTTGCGCGGGTGATCCTGATGCTGGCCATCTTCCTGCGCGAACGGGACTACACCTACGCCGTCATCGCGGGCCTCGTACTGGCCATCATCGCGGCCGGCGTCATTATCGAGATGTGACGGGCCGGCGCCGCCGGACTTGCGGCGGCGCGTCCGGCGTCACATGTTCGCTGCGCCTGCTCTTCCGGCTGTTTATCGATTGCCTTACAATAGGCATAAATGTAAGGAGCCTCTATGACCGAATCCACTATCACCGCCAAAGGCCAGACGACCATTCCGGCCGATATCCGGGCGCAGGTGCAGGCCAAGCCAGGCACCCGGCTCGTCTGGTCGGTCATGCCCGACGGGACCATCATCGTGCGCGCGAAGAGCAAGTCCATTCTCGACATGGCGGGCCTGCTCGAGGCGCCCAAGGGCAAGCATGTCCGTGTGGAAGATATGGATCCCTGGCGCTGAAGCCTGGATATGCCAGCCCTCGATACGAATGTTCTGGTCCGCTATCTGGTGCGGGACGACAATGCTCAGCTCGCAGCCGCCAAGCGCGTCATCAGCCGATCTGTGGCTGAAAATTTGCCGCTCTTCGTTCCCGTCACTGTAGTGCTTGAACTCGAGTGGGTTCTGCGCTCCAGCTTCCATTATGGGAAAGGCGATGTGCTGCACGTACTGTCGAATCTGCTTTCGGCCGCGGAGCTCAGTTTCGAATCAGAGCGGGCCCTTGAGGTCGCTCTTCAGCTCTTCCGGAAGGGAGCCGCGGACTTCGCGGATTGCCTGCATATCGCGCTTGCGGTCCAGGCCGGCGCTCAGCCTTTCTGGACATTTGACAAAGGCGCGGCGAAGATTCAGGGGGCG
>Ga0182744_1000570_pt1 | contig 34211 bp, 32 predicted proteins | sample eDN3rd30CKraftMG_FD_128525 | JGI IMG/M metagenome (GOLD analysis project Ga0182744, IMG submission 128525) | Enriched Miracle-Growth compost microbial communities from Emeryville, California, USA - eDNA 3rd pass 30_C Kraft MG (version 2) (version 2) ... | reverse complement strand
GTGAAGGCCGAGATCGGCCATCAGCCGCTCGACCGTGCAGCGCGCGACATTGAAGCCCTCCCGCACCATCTGCCGCCAGACCTTCCTCGCGCCGTAGACCTCGAAGTTCTCGGCGAAGACGCGCTCGATCTCCGGTTTGAGCTCCAGGTCCCGCTTCGCCCGCGCCGACAGCTTCGCGGGATCAGTACGCTTGGCGACATGATCGTGGTAGGTCGATGGGGCGATCGGCAGCACCTTGCAGATCGGCTCGACCCCATGCGCCTCGCGGTGATCGTCAATGAACGCGATCATCGTTTGAATGGGCGGTCGAGCTCCGCCTGGGCAAAATAAGCGCTCGCCTTGCGCAGGATCTCATTGGCCTGCCGGAGCTCGCGGTTCTCCCGCTCAAGAGCCTTTATCTTCTCGGCCGTGTCCGTCGGCAAGCCGGCCCTCCTGCCGGCATCGATCTCGGCCCTCTTTACCCAATCCAGTAGAGTGTGCGCCGAACAGCCGATCTTGGCGGAGATCGACTGGCAGGCAGTCCAGCGGGAGGAATGATCAGCTTCGTGATCCAACACCATCCGCACGGCACGCTCGCGCACCTCAGGGGAAAACTTGTTCGTCGTTTTGCTCGTCATGGCTCCATCCTATTTGGAAGTTGGAGCCTCCGGCAAACCCGGGGCGGTTCAGACTGTTTAATCAATCGCTAAGAACTTGGATGCCGTTTTCTCGGGCATTGGGGAGACTAGTGACCGAGCACGTAGCGGTCCCCTAAAGACAAGGGTACAGTTGGCTACAGGCTGTATGACCCATAGAAAAGAGCGAATAACCTAGGCATTTACGTTGCTGCGGGCAACAACCTTCGGTGCTCATCCTTGATGACTTGGTGCGGAACGACTGGCGAGCGCGAGAATGCCAGCAACGGTAATCAACAGTGACCCCACCAGCATTGCTACATCGGGGAGGTCTCCCCAAACGATGAAGCCGGCCACTAGTGACAAAGGTAGGGCAGAGTAACGAAACGGAGCGATCTCAGCGAGCGTGGCGATGCGCGTTGCTTGTACAAAAATCCAGGTACCTGCAGCAGCGAAAACCCCTGCGTACGCAAGAAGCATGAAATCTTGAGGGTGCATCGGCAGATAGCCTCGAGTGGCAATGATCGGTGCAACAAGCACTGGTACCGAGAGCGTCGTTAAGAGGGCGACGAGCCCGGATGAAATATCCGCCGACGTTTGTCGTGTGAACAGATCACGAGCGCTAAGAAGAAGAGTAGCAGAGCATGCAAGAAACAGGGGCAAGTTCACCCCGGTGGAGATCGGCCGCGCGAAAATCATTACGCCAATGAAGCCAAGCACCACACTTATTGTAAGTCTTCTCGTCAGCCGTTCACCAAAGATCAGGGCGCCGATAGCAGCAGAAAGAACGGGCGCGAGCATCATGATGGCGGTTAGTGTCGCCAGCGGCATTTCAGCCAGGGCAAAGACGAAGGCGAGACTTGCAAGTCCGTCGCAAGCGGACCTGATTATCACTGCCGGCATTAGCGCGTGCCTCCAGCTGTAAGTAGTACCACTCAGCCTTAAGAGAAAGAGAAGCGAAGCGGCGCCGATCACGCCTCGAACCATCATGACCTGAAGGGTATCGAACCGCTCAGTCAGCAGTTTGGTGGCGACATCATTCTGTATGTAGAGAGTCATGGCGACGATCACGAGGGCGGCGCCCTTCAGGGCCTGGTTTTGCATCGCCTATCGCCGGTAGGACCTGTCGATCCGGTCGAGAAGCCGCAGGTGAGCATCCCACTCCAGAACGAGATCGCCTTCGTCGAATGAAACGATGTCTGCCTGCTCAGCCACCCTGGACCTGACCGAAGTTTCAGGCAGGTTGATTTTGCGGTTCATCGAAAGCGTCGAAACCTGGATTTCGCAAGCGAGATTAAGATAATACATTAAGTTGAACGCCTCTGCGACACTGCGTCCGACCGTTAGCAGTCCATGGTTTCGAAGGATTAACGCTCGCTTGTCTCCAAGGTCGGCAACAATTCGGTCGCGCTCCCCGATATCAAGCGCTATGCCCTCGTAGTCGTGATAGGCGACATGTGGCTCCAGTCCTAGAGCGATCTGGTTCAGCGGGAGAAGGCCTTCCTGCAGGCTGGAAACGGCAATACCCGCTCTTGTGTGCGTGTGAATAACACAGAGTGCATCATGCCGCGCACCGTGGATGGCGCTGTGAATTACAAAGCCGGCTCGGTTCACCCGATAGGGATTGTCTCCGATTTTGTTTCCGTCGAGATCAATCGTGACCAGAGAGGAAGCGCTAATTTCCTCCCAAAGCAACCCGTAAGGATTGATCAGGAAGCGACTGCCGTAATCGGGCAGTCGAAGTGTGGCGTGTGTATAGATGAGATCTGCCATCCGGTAATGGGCTATCAAACGGTAACACGCCGCCAGTTCGACCCGATACTTCCATTCGGCGATGTGCATTTGCATTAGTGCGCGCTCCTTGTCGTTCAGGTGTCGTGATCGAGGAATTTAAGCAGCCGCTCAGCCGCGGTCGTGAGTTCCTTCGTTTCCCCGGCAAAACAAAGCCGAAAGTAGCCTTCGCCCGCCATGCCGAATGCTCGCCCTGGCGCGAGGCCAACTCCGGTTTTCTGCAGCAGCCTTCCGGCAAATGTCGTGGAGTCGGCGATCCCGTCGATGCCGAAAAACAGGTAAAAGGCTCCGGCAGGCGCAAAGTGAATGCGGGAAGAGGTTGCTAAGATGGAGGAGACCCCCTCAAGCCCTTTGCGACACCGCTCCATCTGCGCGGCCACAAACGCCTCGCCATCGTACAGCGCGGCGCAAGCGGCGCGCTGCATAAATACCGCGACGCCAGAAGTCGAATACTGGATCAGATTTTCGATGGCGGGGCCGACGGACGTCGGGGCCTCAATCCAACCGATCCTCCAGCCGGTCATCGCCCAGTTTTTCGAGAAGGTGTTCACAAAAAGGACGCGATCCTCTTCGGTTATCAGCGAGTGTAGCGACGGTGCAGTCAAGGCATCGGAATAGGTAAACCGACCATAAACCTCATCGGCGATGATCCAGAGGCCATGCCTCCGGGAGAGGTCCAGGATCGCCTGAAGAAGGAGGTGATCCGCGATCCAGCCGGTCGGGTTCGAAGGGGAATTCAGGAAGATCGCGCGGGTCTTCGCTGAGATCGAGCCCTCGAGGAGGGCAAGATCCAGAATCCAGCCGGCCCGGTCGAACCGCATGGGGACCTCCCGGACGTGGGCGCCAGCTACCCCGACAGCCGCGGCGAAGTTCGGCCAGGCGGGGGTCGGCACCAGGATTTCTTCACCGACCCCCGCAGTCAACCGAACCGCCAACTGGATCGCCTGCATTCCGGACCCCGTGACAAAGAAACGCTCGGGTTCGAACTGTTTACCGAAAAGACTGCCATAAACGCGATCATGATATTGGGCGAGCGCGCGGCGAAGCTCGGGGATACCCGGCTGCGGCATGTAGAATGTTTCGCCCTGCTCAAGCGCGGTCGCCGCCGCGCGATAGATCACGGGGGGTGTCGGTAGGTCGCCCTCGCCAACCCAAAGCGGGATGATGTCGGATCGTCCAAAACCATGCTTCATAATCGCGGCGATGCCGCTCGCTGGCGCCGCCACGGCTTGTGGGCTGATAGACAACAGTGAGGGGCTGGTCATAAAGGGCTCCAGACAAAAAAATGGGTCAGCGGCCAAGCAGAGGCAGTCCGTTGACCCGTAAAACGCGCCCTTGACAAAGGGCGCGGGGGAAGGGCTTACTGGTGATCGTAAGGATTGCCGCGCGTCACGAAGGGTACGATGCTGATCCTTCCACTTTCATCGGACCGGTAGCCGCGCACGCCCGCATAGGAAATCTTGTTGGTGTCCAGGAGGCTCTTGGCCGCCTCTTCCTGACCTTCGGGAACATACAGAAAGAAGATGCGCGTTTCGTATTCCGGCAGCGGATCGCCGGCTTCGGAAGCCGCCCTCCAGAGTGGTACCTTTGCCGGATCAAGAACCTCCTCGACGTCGCCGATCTCGCGCGTATTGCCGTCGGAGTCGATCACGACGATGTCGGGGTAGTATTCGCCCGAGGGACCGCGCACCGCACGTTTTTTTTCCGGAGCGTTGGTCAAAGTGGTGTAATTGGCGGGCCATGTCGTCTGGCCCGGAAAGGGGAAGCGGTTGGCCGCAACGAAGGCGACAACCTCGTCATGCGAAGGTACTGGCATCGTGTTCTCCTTGTAGGGTGTTGAGTTCACAGACGATCCGCCTTAGAGCACGGACCATTCGTCACCGCGGGGCGTGACAATCCATTCCGGCCAGCGATGGTCTACTGGCGCCTGGAAATCGGAAGGAAGCTGTGGCGGCACCCATCGCGATCCGCCAACCCCTCCGCCGGTTCTCTCACAGAACTCCTGCTGGGCGCGTTGGAGGGCCGCGCGATCCGTCATCATGTCGAGGATCGTCGTGGAAATGACGTCAGCCGCCTTGCTCCACATCGGATCGATACAGGCTGGGTCGCCGTTCATGGCGTGCCGAAGCCACTCGCCATAACGCTTGCCGGCCGGATCCGGCTTAAGCGTTGGACGGGCGACATAAAGACGGACCGTCGGCGCGTGCCAGGTGTATTCGACATAATCGTCCGCGGCGTAATTGAGCTGCCAGGCCGGCAATTGCTGACGAAAGGCGTCTTCACCCTCCTGTGGCGGGGTCAGCCGCATCATGTTGTCGATGAAGGGCTCGTCCATCGGCTCGATGCCGTGATTGCGTTGTCCCTCGCGGGCGAATTGCTTGGCCGCTTCGCTCCATACCGGCGCGCCGAGCTTTTCGAAATTTCGGAAGGTGAGTTCAGCAAGGGTGTGGTTTGGTAGGCCAGCGCGGGTCTTTGTGATCCAGTCCGCGCGCCAGGTGCAATGGGTCATCGCCGCGATATGCTCGGCATTGCGGTCGAGTACAGAGAAGACGGTCTCGCACATTTCCAGTTTCGGAGCCCGCATGGAATACTGTATCTGCGAATAGGCGGGCGCCAGGTTGTCGGCCGTTGCCTGCCCGGCGACGGGAATGAATTCATTGAGGGTCCAGGTGCCGGTGTGGGGCAGCAAGGATTCCTTCATCATCTTTGAATTGGTGTACATGAGGCACACGGCGTCGATGGCACCCGGTGCGCGCGCGGTCGCGTGTGCATGCGCTACGGCGCCGCCTCGACTTTGGTCGAGCCAGGTCTCCGGGGTATCGCATTCGAACGTATAAATTCGGCTCCAATAGGGCGCGCTGGTCGTGTCCCAGAAGCAGCCATTGGTGAGCGCGTTGAAGGAATGCGGATGAAAGCTGATCGCGGCATCCAGCCCGTCGTAGTAGCCGTGGGCTGCATGGACCGGCTTGGAACCGCACATCTTTTCAGCCGGCTCGCCGAAGAACCGCAGAGTACCAGTGATGCCATGCGCTTCCATGGCCTTCTTGGCCGCTAGAAAGCCAGCGAAAGCCCCCATGCCGAGCGCGGAATGGGGATCAGTGTGGCCAGCGGCATGTTTGGTCGTTCCGGGCCTCGGCGCGCGGCGCGGCTCAGCGATCTGGGATTGGCCGGGCACGGCATCGTATTCGGCGTAGCCGCCGATAACGGGTCCGTCACCATTCGACCAGGTCGCGCAAAAGGCGGTCGGCATACCGGCAGACCCCTGCTCGACCTCGAAGCCTTCTTCCCGGAGCCGATCGACATACCACTGGGACGAGCGGTATTCGCGCCAAGAAGGCTCGTGAAACGACCAAATCGTCTGATGCCAGATGGAGATGAGCGCACGATTTTCATCGAGCCAGTCCAGGGCATGGTTTTGGGCGAAAGAAAAATTGCTTCTGGTCATGTGCGCTCCCGTGTCCGCTCTCGAGGCGCAACAGGCCGTCACCGTTCTCGCAAGAGAATGGCCGCTGCGCGTCAAGGCGGTTCAGAAAATTTTAGATTGGCCTGGCACAAAGAGTATGCCGCGTGGGCCGCCATCTATGCATAGGGGATACGAGAAGACTGTGCAAGTATAAATTTGGAGTTGACTCCAATTTTGTTACGTGGATTCTTCGATAACCCCGCGCAGTACCATTTCCAAGTGCGGGATCCCCCATTCGCGCATCGCTTCAGGTTTCATCGTGCTCGAAGTGACGAGCCGGGCGAGCGCAGCGCTGCCGATACCGAGAAGCAGATCGCAGAGCACGGAGAGATCGACGTCGGGCTTGATCCGCCCGTTTTGTTGGTAGACCGCGAGCATGCGCATGTACTGGCGCCGCAGCAGCAGGTCGAGGCGCTTTCCGGTCCGATGCGCTATGCCGCCGGTGTCCAGGAACTGCGCCGACATGACCACCCTCCAACATTCGCGGGTAAGGTGGCGCACGGCCTGATCCGCCAGGAGGCGCTCGAAGGCCAGGATGCCTTCTACCGGATCGTCAGGGAGGGTTTCCAGGTACTTGCGCCGCTCGGGCAGGGCTGCCTGCACGTGGCGAACCGCAATCTCCATTAGGAGGTTCGGCTTGTTCTTGAAGTAATTGTAGACCGATGCGGGTGCGACGGAAGCCAGCTCGGCGATTTCCTCGATCTTCGTGATCTCATAACCTTGCTCGCGAAACAAGGCATCGGCGGCGTCAAGCACCTGCTCCACCCGCTTCTTGCGATGCTTGATCCTCAGTCCTCCGGTCATGTCTTGTCCTTCCTCACGGTCATGGGAATAAGCAATATCGTCAAAATTGAGCTAGCCTCTATTTTTAGAGTTGACACTAAGTTTGTAGTCATAGAACATGTCAATATATTGAGCGCGGTTCAAGTGGGAAGCGCAACCTATCGACAAAATAATGAAGGCAGCCGGTCTTCCCATCACCAGAGCCGCCGGTCGCGCGCGGTCGCAGAATGGAGAATGCCTTTTGCTCAAACTCATCGACAACCCACCGCAATGGCCAAACGGCGCACGCTGCGCTGTTTGCTTCGCGTTTGACCTCGACGCGGAAAGCCTGCTGCACCTTTACTACCCCGAAGATTCGATGCGCCGCATCACTCTCTCCTCGGCCTTGCGGTATGGCCCGAGAATCGCGGTGCCGAGGCTTATCCGGATCTGGGAACACTACGGTATCAAGCAGACGGTGTACGTTCCCGGATGGTGCGTCGAAACTTACCCGCAAGCCGTGGAGCAGTTGGCTGCAGCCGGACATGAAATCGGCCATCATGGCTGGCTGCACGAGCGGGTCAACGCCCTCGACGCAGGCGACGAGGCGACAGTGTTGAAAGCCGGCATCCAGGCTATCGAACGGATCACCGGCAAACGGCCGGTCGGTTACCGCTGCCCCTCCGGTGCCTTCTCGCCCGCCACGCTCGACCTCCTGATTGACGAGGGCTTTGCCTATGACGCCTCGCTATCCGGCGACGACGTGCCCTACCTGATACGCAGTGACAAGGGGGCACTCCTGGAATTGCCTTCGGACCACGCGCTGGATGACTGGCCGCAATATGTAAACATGCGCGATTTCAATCACATGCTGCCGATCCAATCGCCACAGCAGGCCATGCAGGTATTCCGGTCGGAATTTGATGCTGCTTGGGCGAACGGAGGCCTTTGGTCCTCGGTGTGGCATCCGTTCGTGTCGGGAAAGCCCGCTCGTGCCCAGGCCATGGTGGACCTCATCGAATACATGCATGCCAAGGGAGACGTCTGGTTCGCCACGATGGAGGAGATCGCGGCGCATGTGCAAGGTCTCGTGAATAGCGGAGAATGGAAGCCGCGCGAGGAGAAACTACCTTTCTGGCAGCAGCCGGTGCCGCAAATCGTTCGCCCGGTGCGTTAGCCTGAAGCGTTTCAGTATCAGTCAAACCAAAATAAAGAGGGAACAATGCGTAAAATTGGAATTCTAGCTACCGCAGCCCTCGCCGCCACGCTATTTACCGGCGGCGTCTTCGCCCAAACCGTGCCGAAGGACATCAAGGACTCCGGCAAACTGATTGTTGGCACCGAGCGCGACCACCCGCCGATGGAGTTCATCGATCCCAAGACGAACGAACTCGTCGGTTTCGACGTCGACCTCATCCGCGCAATCGCGACCAAGCTCGGGCTGGAAGTCGAATTCGTCCATTCCCGCTTCGAGGGCCTCACACCCAACCTGCAATCGCGCCGCATCAACCTCATCATAAGCGGGATGTACGACACGCCGAAACGCCGCGAGAGCTTTGACTTCGTCGATTACCTCAGCGCTGGCACTACTTTCTACACGCTCGACAAGAACACTGAGATCCAGGAGCCGAAGGATTTCTGCGGTAAGGTCGTTACCACCAATCGCGGCACGACATATCCAGACTCGGTCAAAAAATGGAGCGAAGAAAACTGTGTTGCCGCCGGCCTTCCTGCCATCGACGTGATCACCGACACCGACATGGCATCCGAGTTCCTCTATATCAACCAGGGGCGCGCGGTCGGCGCTGTGCAGGGCACCGAAGCGATCCCAACCGTGCTCGCGAGTACGGATGGCCCCTTCCGCGTCGTCGGCAAGCCGTTCACCAACGTGCGCATCGGCATCGGCTTCAACAAGGAAGACACTGAACTGCGTGATACGATCCTCAAGACGCTCGAGGACCTGTTCAAGTCCGGGGAATATCTCCAGATCGTCAAAAAATGGGGCCTCGACGCCAGTGCGCTCGATGCGCCCACCGTCAATGCGGGTGATGCGCCGTGACGCTCTCGTTCCCTCTCGAAGACCGGACAAACGACCAGCGAAAGCCGAATATGGACGTCATTGACATCTCGAAACTCAAGCATGCGCGCCCGCTTCACCTCGGGCGCCTTGCAACCGCCGCCGTCCTGCTGGCTGCGGGAGCCTACATCGGTTACGCATTCGCGGTCGGCACCATCGACTGGCCGGTCGTCGGGGAGTACATGTTCAGCGAGCGCATCATGAGGGGTGCGGTCACCACCGTCGTCATCTCGGTGATCGCCATGGCGATCGGCATCGTCATCGGCATCCTGACCGCCATTGCCCGTTCCTCGCGGAACATGGTGCTGTCCTCAGCCGCCATGTTCTACACATGGCTGTTCCGCGGCGCGCCCATGATCCTACAGCTCCTCATTTGGTACAATCTCGCCCTTGTTTTTCCGACGATCGGTATTCCCGGCCTGTGGGAAGCCAAGACGGTAGTCGTGATGACACCGCTTGCCGCGACGCTCATCGCTCTGAGTCTCAATCAGGGCGCCTACACGTCCGAGATCATCCGCTCCGGCATGCTGGCCGTCGATATCGGCCAGTACGAGGCGGCCAAGTCGATCGGCATGACTTACTCCGATACTTTGCGCCGGATCATCCTACCGCAGGCGATGCGCGTGGTCGTGCCACCGCTCGGCAACGAGTTCATCGGCCTGCTGAAGGTGACAGCGCTTGCCAGCATCATCGGGTTCGGCGAACTGCTCGGAACGGCCCAGGACATCTATTACAGCAACGCCAAGATCATGGAGATGCTGTTTGTCGCCACCATCTGGTATCTGGCGATCGTTTCCCTTCTTTCCGTCGTGCAGATGTGGATTGAAAAGCGTTTCGCGCGCGGCTTCGCAAACAGCGGGAGGCACGGATGAAACCCCTCGTATCGGCCGTCAGGCTCGGCAAGAAATTTGGCGACCACCAGGTCCTTCACGATATCAACATCGAGATCATGCCGGGCGAGGTCGTTTGCATCGTCGGCCCTTCCGGATCGGGCAAGACCACGTTTTTGCGCTGCATCAACCAGCTGGAGACGATCGAGATGGGAGCGCTCTATCTCGACGGCGAACTGACCGGATACCGCGTCGAGAACGATGTCGTGCACCGCCTGACCGACAAGGAGATCGCCCGCCAGCGCCGGATCACTGGCATGGTGTTTCAGCGGTTCAATCTCTTTCCGCACATGACGGCGCTGGAGAACGTCATGGAAGGGCCGACGCGGATCCTGCGGCAGGACCGGCAGGCCGCGCGGGACACGGCGATGGGCCTTCTTGCCCGCGTCGGGCTCGGCGACCGGGCCGACGCCTTTCCCAACAACTTATCGGGTGGGCAGCAGCAGCGGGTCGCGATCGCCCGGGCGCTAGCGATGCAGCCACGGTTGATGCTCTTCGACGAACCGACATCCGCTCTCGATGCCGAACTCGTCGGCGAAGTGTTAGCGGTCATGCGTGATGTCGCGGCGACAGGTATGACCATGGTCATCGTCACACACGAGCTGAACTTCGCCCGCGAGGTGGCGGACAAGATCGTGTTTATGGCGGACGGACGCGTGGTGGAGACCGGCCCGCCCGAGCAGGTATTAGAAGATCCGCAGGAGGCTCGAACCAAAGCGTTCCTGGCGGCGGTCGTCAGCAAGAAGCAGGACGCCGCCTGAGCGGCTGCCGACCATATGTTAACCTCACTTCGAAGGACGTGCCGAGGCCTCATCTCGGCAAGCGATAGAGCCATGCCCGCCATCATCATCAAACCGGACCGCCTCCTCGCCGACCTGCACCGGCTCCGTACGTTCGGAGCCTACAAGACAGGTGTCCATCGCCCCACCTTTTCGCCGGAGGATATGGCGGCGCGCCGCTGGCTGGTGGCGCGTATGCAGGAAGCCGGCCTCTCGTCACGCATGGACGGGATCGGCAACATCGTCGGCGAAAACACTTCTGCGCGGCGGCGGCTTCTCGTCGGCTCGCATTCCGACTCGCAGAATCATGCCGGTTGGCTTGATGGCGCGATGGGCGTCATCTACGGATTGGAAATTGCCCGGGCATTCGTAGAAGCGGGCACGCCCGGCGGCGCGGGAGTGGACGCTGCCGTTTTCGCTGACGAGGAGGCACATTTTGCGAGCTTTCTCGGCAGCCGCTCGGCGATCGGCGCTCTGGATGAAGATGAGATCGATATCGCCCGCAACCTTACGACCGGGGAGACGCTCCGCGAGGCGCTCGCCGACGCTGGCCTCGCGCATCTTGATCGGCGAGCCATCGATCCGTCCCGGTATCTCGGCTATCTTGAAGCCCATATCGAGCAAGGCGACGATCTAGAAGCGCGGGGGTTGAAGCTCGGCGTCGTCACTTGCATTGTAGGCATTCACCAGTACCGCGTGCGGTTTTCGGGGGAAAGCAATCATGCGGGTACTACTCGCATGGCAGTTCGCCGGGACGCCGGCGTGACACTGGTTTCCTTTGCCCACGCAATCGACGAACGGTTTCGGCAACTGGCGGCGGAGCGTACCGTCTGGACGGTTGGCAACATCAGGCTTGATCCCGGCCAAGTGAGCATCATCCCAAATCATGCAGAAATGCTGCTGCAGGTGCGTGATGCCGACCCGGCCGTTCTTGCTCGGATGCGCGTGGCACTGGAGGATCTGGTCGCGATTACAAGAAAGACGGGACCTTGCGAGGTCGAGCTCGAACTTCTGGCGGAGAGCGAGCCGCACGAGATGAACTCCAATTTCCAGGATACGCTCGAGAGCGTCGCCTCCCGTATGGCGCCGAGGCAATGGCAGCGTATGCCGAGCGGCGCCGGACATGATGCTCAGATTCTGGCGCGCATCATGCCAGCGGGCATGCTGTTCGTTCCCAGTATCGGCGGCGTTAGCCATCATGTCGACGAAGACACACAGGAAGACGACATCGTACTGGGCTGCGAGGTTCTGGCTGCAGGTTGCTGTCAAATTCTTGAAACCAATGGTGAAGCAACATGAAGAAGTTCGGTCAATTCGTCGTAGAATGCCTAGCCCATTACGGTGTCGAGTATGTTTTTGGCATTCCGGGGGTACATACACTCGAGCTCTACCGTGGGCTCACGGGCAGCGGAATTCGTCACGTAACCCCTCGACATGAACAGGGCGCAGGCTTCATGGCAGATGGATACGCCCGCGTTTCCGGAAAACCCGGAGTTTGCTTTATTATCACAGGCCCCGGCCTCACCAACATCGCCACTGCGATGGGCCAAGCTTACAGCGATTCTATCCCCATGCTGGTCATTTCGACTGTGAATTCCGCAGGCGCATTGGGATCGGGGGAGGGCCACCTACACGAGCTGCCTGACCAACGCCAACTCATGCGTCAGGTGACGGCTTTTAGTCATACCATTCATGACCCGAACGAATTCGAAACGGTCCTTGCACGCGCGTTTGCTGCCTTCGATTCGTCACGCCCTAGGCCCATTCACATCGAAATACCCGTCGAAATGCTTGCAAGGGAGGTAGATTTTGTGAGGCCATCTCATGATCGCGTTTCGACCGCGCCTCCCACAGCGCATGCGAAAGCAATCATCGAGGCCGCGCAGTACTTGAACAATTCGCAACGTCCGCTCTTAATCGCAGGCGGCGGTGCAACGGGAGCAGCGCAGGAAATCGACGACCTCGCCTCTCGTCTGAAGGCACCTGTCTTGATGACAATTAACGGCCGTGGAATTCTGGCGGCCGGACACCCGTTGGGTCTATCGGTCAGCGCAGCGAGTCTAGCGGCACTGGACCTGATGGAGAGGGCTGATGTCATTCTTGCTATAGGAACCGAACTTGGTCCGACTGACTTCGATAAAACGCTGAAGTCCCGCCGTTATCTTGGTGAGAAGCTCGTAAGGATTGATATCGATCCGGAACAGCTGATGCGGTCTTTGCGACCCGCGATCCGGCTCGTCGGCGACAGCAAGGCTACAATAGAGGCTCTAAACGCGGCAGTGCAACCGCGCGAGGCTGATGGCTGGGGCCAGACGGCGGCTTCAAGTGCCCGGGACGCCCTAGCGAGCGAGCTAACCGCTGCCCAGCGGGTACAAATCAAAATGCTCGAAACACTTCGCGACACACTTCCAGGCGTCGTGATCGTCGGGGATTCTAACCAGCCAGTTTATGCGGGTTGCATGGGCTTCGAGGCTGCGGCTCCAAGAACTTTTTTCAATTCTGCAACAGGCTATGGGACATTGGGCTACGGACTCCCGGCGGCTTTAGGGGCAAGAATCGCCGCTCCCGAACTGCCGGTCGTAGCACTCATGGGCGATGGCGGATTGCAGTTCACACTAGCAGAACTGGGAAGTGTGACAGAGCAGGGTGCGCCGATGATCTTGGTCCTCTGGAACAACAACGGTTATCTTGAGATCGAAAAGGCCATGGTGCGCGCGGATATCGATCCGCTCGGCGTCAGGATTTTTACACCCGATTTCAAGTCAATCGCTACGGCGTTCGATTGGGAGCATGAGACGGCAAGCAACGTCACCGAACTCTCGAAGATCGTTAGGAACGCGGCCGTAACAAGAGCGCGTATCGTCGTCGAACTCGATGAGGGGGCCTTTCGTCTCTGAGAGGCTCAGAGTAAATTGCCCGCGGTTTGTACAAAATCCCGCTACTTGGGAAAGCCGGGGGTGATAAGCGGGAGGGGAAGCACTGCCCTTAAAGTCAAGCGCGCCCCTCCTGTGCGGATGTTGGTGAAGCGTACGTCTGAGCATCCTGCGGACAGATTGACCACCACGAGCGATGATTTGCCCCTTTTTCAAGGTACTATGCTCGTGCTTGGGTGGGTTCTCATCATCCTATCCTCGATGAGGCTGTCCTCATGTCGGGGGATTAGAGCTCGGAAGCGTCAACAATGCTGCTAGCTCGACAAGCGTGCCGCGATGTCCGATGACGATGGAGGCGACACGAGCGCCCTTTTTGCGCTGCCTCCGCCAAACTTTGTCGTGCGGTAAAGCGTGCTAGGAAGGCGCCGTTTAAAATGTCCCCGCACTGGTGGAGCCGACGACCACGGCGGTGCAACGTCTCAATCCGTCGGATAGCCCGGGCTCGTTCATCACAATGTCCCTGCACCAAGTGGTCGCTTTAGGGCCAGGATCGCCGAAATGAAGTGTGTTGTCCGTCACTTGCCGGATTTACGGCGTTTTGACCTAGGGACCGCTGAATCTCCAGCGAAGCCAGTCGGTTCCGATGACCGAGACATAGTAGACTGTCCAACCGTGTGGAGAGAGGAGGCGAGCGTACTAGGCTGTGTTCAGGCCGTCGCCGGCGAAGGACTGCATGATGCCGTCATCCTTCGATTTCCTTTCGAGGTTCGAGACGATGCGGCGTGCCGTTTTTCATGACCTGCGCCCTTCGGAAGGGGGATGCACGGTTCGCCAGTGTGAGGCGATGTCGATGCGACGTGCCACCCAGACGTCTTCGAGTGTCGTGACGTAGTCGAGAAAGCGCTCAAGATCGGCGGCACGTCCGGGCTTTCCAGTAATCCGGCAGTGAAGGCCCACATTCATCATCTTCGGCTGAGTCCGCCCCTCCTTGCGCAGAAGGTCACAAGCCCGTGTCAGGTATGTGGCGAAATCCTGTGCCTGGAGCCCGAAGCCGTTGACGTAGCGCCCGTCATTGTTATCGAGTGTGTAGGGCACCACAAGTTGAGGCTCGCCATTGTCGCTGACCCAGTACGGAAGGTCATCGGAAAAGGAATCCGAATCGTAAGCGAAACCGCCGAGTTCGGACAGGATACGACGGGTATTCATGCTCATCCTGCCAGTATACCAGCCTTGGGGCCGCTCGCCAGTGGCTTCCGTGTGGATGCGGATCGCCTCCAGGATCTGCCGGCGTTCCTCGGCTTCCGGCATGTCGGCATAGTTAATCCACTTCAGACCATGCGAAGCGATTTCCCATCCAGCATCCTTCATGGCGGAGACTGCGGCCAAATTCTTTCGCAGAGCGTTGGCAATGCCGAATACGGTGACAGGAAGACCACGCTCCGTCATAAGCCGATGCAGCCGCCAGAACCCGGCGCGGCTCCCGTATTCATACTGGGATTCGACATTGATATTACGCCTCCCGGCAAGCGGCAAGGTCGGCTCTTCCGTGAGGAAGGCCTCTGAGCCGCCGTCGCCGTCGAGGACGCAGTTTTCGCCTCCTTCCTCGTAATTGATAACGAACTGGATGGCCAGCCTTGCGCCGTTCGGCCACTGCGGGTCAGGCGGTCGGCCGGCAAATCCGAGCAGGTTGCGCCGGGGGGTGAGAGGTGATGTGGACATCCCGACCTCCTCAATAGGCCAAGCGATGAAGGCCGGCTGCGAGCACTTCGATGCCGGCGACGATGTCTTCGATGGATGAATACTCGTCTGGGGTGTGGCTGCGCCCGTCCTTGCTGCGTACGAAGATCATCGCCACCTTTGCAATCTTCGCCATTTGCTGCGAATCATGACCGGCACCGCTTGCCATCAGCATCGTCGGCACTCCCTGCATATCCGCCGCGGCCCTAAGCGTCGAAACAAGCATCGGATCAGAAGGGCAGGCCGGGTGGTCAATCATAATCTTCCAGCTGATCTCCAGGTTACGACGCTTCGCCACCTCCCGCATGAAGGCTTCATGGGTGTCGTAGAGTTTCTGACACAGATCCGGATCGGGGTGGCGCGCGTCCAGCGTAAAGGTTACGCTATCAGGGATGATGGCCGTAGCGTTGGGTTTCACTTGCACACGCCCGACCGTCGATACTGCGGGACGGCCCCATCGATGGGCAGTATCGACCACGCCTGCGGCAATCTCGGCGAAACCCGCCATGGGATCGCGGCGCAGGTCCATCGGGAAAGCGCCGGCATGGTTCTGGGTGCCACGCAGTTCGATTTCGTAATGTCGGATACCGGTAATGCCGGTCACCACCGCAACCGGTAGGTTCGCGTGTTCAAGGATCGGACCCTGCTCGATATGCAGTTCGATGAAACTGTCGATATCGGCGCGCCTGGCCTCCGGAATGAGCGCCGGATCAAGGCCCACCTCTCGCATGGCGCTGGCGATCGTCTCGCCGCCGAAGCCGATGGTAGTCTGCGGATCGTCGGGCCGGGTGCCGCCCGTGATAGCGCGCGAACCCCAGAAATTAGCGGAGGGAAACCGGCTCGATTCCTCTTCGCAGAACGCGATGCATTCCAGCGTGTGCTTCGGCTGGCCGAACTGTTTCTTTAATGCCTTGAGCGCAATCAGCGCCGCGAGTGCACCGAGAATGCCGTCGTAGCGCCCGCCAGGGGTCTGCGAATCGATGTGTGAACCCGAAACGATCGACTTGCCCGGCTCGCTGCCTTCCAGACGCCCCCACACATTGCCGACACTGTCCATCTGCGCGATCAGGCCGGCCTCCTCGCACCAGCGGGCGTAAAGCTTCGTCGCCTCCACCCATTCCGGGGAATAGACCGTGCGAGAGACCCCGGTTCCGCCGTCGGATCCGTGCTGGGCCATGTCGAGAATCAGTTTCTCGACGAAGTCAGGGTCTATAGTGATGCGGGGAGTGGCCGACATTATTGTCTCCATTGACGTAAATCAGGGCTTGTGGCTTGGCATGGGGTAAGAACGCCCGTCACCTCCAGTTTAGCAGGAGGGCGCGCTCGGCGGCTCTTGGGAGGAGGGACTTCCGGGAACAGTTAGGGCTTCAGTGCAAAGATCTGGATCTCGACGAGCAGGCGGGGATCGGCGAGCGGCGCCTCCACGCAGGCCCGCGCGGGCGCGGCATCTGGCGCAACCCACAGGTCCCAGACGCTGTTCATAGCATCGAAATCCGCGCCGTGCTTTAGCCAGATATATGCATGGGTGATAGCGGCCTTACCGGTGCCGACCTCGGCCAGTAAGGCATCGACGCGGGCGAGGATATTGGCGGTCTGTCCGGCAACGTCTAGGTCGCGATCAGAAGATACCTGCCCCGCAAGCACGACCATGGTGCCGCTCAGCGGGAATTCAACGACCTGACTCATACGATTGCTACTGTGGTGACGGGTGATGGACATCCAAATTCTCCTGTTGATGTGCGAGAGTTCCAGCTTTCACGGGCGGATGGGGAAGACGCGGGGCGACATCGCTTCGATGGAGCGGCCGGCCCAATCGCGCGCCGGCGCGTTGGAGATGACCTCGCGTTGCGCCCTGCGCAGCATTTCGATGTCTTCTTCAATGTCGAATGCAATCAGCTTTCCGTCGGCGACTAGCCTCACCCCGTCCACGTAGACATCGCGGATCGCACGGTCGTTTGCCGAATAGACGAGGCTCCGCAACGGATCGTAATCGGGCTGCATGTAGGGATTGGTCATGTCGACGATCGAAAAATCTGCCTTGCATCCGGGGGCCAGCCGACCGAGATCGGGCCGGCGTATTATGTCGGCGCCCCCGGCTGTCGCAGCCGTGAAGGCCTCCGCCGTGCTAGCAGCGGTAAAGCTGCCTGCTACGATGCGTCCCGCGTAGCAGGCCATCCGCAATTCATCGAGCATGTTGTGCGGGAAGGTATCCGTGCCGATGCCACATCGAATGCCAGCCTGACGGTAGCGGTGCAAGGTGTTCATGGCGATGCCACGCCGGGCAAAGACCACCGGGCAATGGGCGACTTGGGCACCGCTGTCACGCAGGACCAAGAAGTCGTCCGCATGGGGATAGTGCAGGAAAGGGTGATCGTTGAGAAAAATTCCGTGCCCGATGACGGTATCCTCGCCAAGCGCCCCGATCTTGCCCAGCCAGCCGATCGGCGTTTCGCCGTAGCGCTTGAGGATCTCTTGGAATTCGATGACGGATTGGGCAGCGTGGATCTGGATCGGCTGCCCCCGCTCGCGCGCCGCTGCCAAAGCATCGAGAATCTGCCCCTCGGTGCAGGTATCGACCTGGGCTGGCGCGATGAAACCCTGGATGCGACCGCTGGCATGGGCGGACGCTTCGTCCGCCGCCGCAATCGCCTCGCGAAGCAGACGGTCGCCGCGGGCAATATCCAGATCGTAGCCGACCGAATGCCCGTCCTTGGTATACCAGGGACCTGAGCGGAACATCGCCCATAGAACCGCCCGGATACCCATTGCGGCATAGTCTGCGGCCCATCCTTCCCTTGCGCCGCCAAGATCGCAGATCGTCGTGACACCGCTCTTCAGCAGTTCAGAAACCGCTACGCGGCAGGCGTGAGGCGCATATTCGGGAGCAACGTTGAAGACGGGCATGAACTCGTAGAGCGAGCTTTGCCCCAGTTTCGGGCTGCCGAGTTCCTCGAGCATCCCCTTCCAGCCGGGTTCCTGGCCGGGATGGCTGTGGAGATTGACGAAACCAGGCATGACCATGCGCCGTCTGCCGTCTATCTCAGTATCGAATGGGCCGTCGTATGACTTGCCCACATGCACAATGCGATTTTCGGTAAAGGCGAAATCGCTATGGTTCTCATAGACATGCGATGCGTTTTTGGGATCCCAGGCAACCAGCCATTCGCAATTGCGAATAACGGTAATCAATGGCTTCGTTTCGGTCATTTGCATTCCGTATAAAGAATGATGTTCTGTAAGAGGAAACGATAGCCACTTTCGTTATTTTGTCAACCAAGTAATCTAGACGTTGCGCTCTCGAATTACGCCAGAAATTTGTCTTGACAAACGGCTGCCACATCGCAACCATGGTCTTTATCCAGAATACTGTTCTATGTACGGAACGCATGATGACTGCCATAGACAAAGTTACAAAAATCATTCGCCGTGCCCACTGCGTGGTCTCCTGGGATGACGAACAGGGCGGGCACGTCTATCGGCGCGACGTGGACATCGCCTTCGGTCGATCTATCGTGGCGGTCGGCCACGATCTCGATGCCGACGGGGCAGAGGTGCTGGACGGGCAAGGCTTTATGGTCATGCCCGGGCTGGTCAACACCCATTCGCATCCCGGAGAGGAGCCGCTGAATAAGGGGCTTTGGGACGAGGTCGGCAGTCCCGGCTTCTATAATACCTCCCTTTACGAATATCTGATGGTTCTCGACCGCGATCTGGCCGGTACGCAGGCAGCATATCGCGTCGCCCTCGCCGAATTGCTGAGGAGCGGCGTCACGACGGTCTGCGATCTCGCGGTGCCGACGGAGGGGTGGCTGGACGTGATCGCCGCGACCGGAATCCGCGCTTGTATCGCTCCGATGTTTCGCCAGGCGCGCTGGGTGACGGACAACGGACACAGGTTGAATTACACCTGGGACGTTGCGAGGGGACGCGCAGGCTTCGAGCGTGCCCTTGCCGAAATTGCGCAGGCGGCGCGGCACCCCTCAGGTCGGCTCTTTGGTATGATGGCACCTTCCCAGATCGATACCTGTGACGAAGAACTGCTGCGGGATGCTTATGCGGAGGCCGTCCGCCTCGACATTCCGTTTCAGACCCATGCGGGGCAATCGCTTACCGAGTTTCACGAGATGACGCGCCGACATGGACTGACGCCAATCGGCTTCATGAAAAAGATCGGCATCCTGTCCGAGCGTACAATCATCGGGCACGGCATTTTTCTCGATCATCATCCTTGGGTGCATTGGCCGAAGACCGACGATCTCGACAGTATCGCGAGCGCTGGCGCGACGATTGCCCATTGTCCGACGGTTTTTGCGCGGCGCGGGATCATGCTCGACCATATCGGATTGTACCGGCAGCGGGGCGTCAATCTCAGTATCGGTACCGATGTCTATCCGAACAACATGCTGGATGAAATGCGGCTTGCGATCTACGCTGGCCGGCTCATGGCTGGCAATCCAAGGGATGCGACGCTTGCCGATGTTTTCGCCGCCGCCACGGTTGGCGGGGCGAAAGCGCTGCGCCGTCCCGATATCGGCCGCATCGCACCAGGCGCCAAGGCGGACCTGGTGATGGTGGATTGCCATGCACCCGTGATGCAGCCCTGCAGGGATCCCTTGCGCTCTCTCGTCTTCTCTGCCTCGGATCGCGCCGTCCGCCATGTCTTCGTCGACGGCGGACAGGTCGTGAAGGATGGCGTCGTGCTGACCGTCGACGAGGCGGAAGCGGCAGCAGCCCTTCACGAGGCCCAGTGCCGCGCCGTCACAGGCGTGCCGCGCAACGATTGGGCGGGCCGCACCATCGACCAGCTCGCTCCGCCCTCGCATCGTTGGGCGTGACCAACCGTCTTATTGAAAGGATATCTTCTCATGATCACCAACTCCCAAGTCCGGGCTCTGCCGGACAGCACGCATTGCAGTCCGGATCGCAAGCCATGAGCTCGCTTAAGGAACATGTGATCATTGTTACCGGCGCCGCGCGCGGTATTGGCAAGACAATCGCCGAAACAGTTGCGCGCCAGGGCGGCCATGTCGTCGTGACGGACATCTTGGCGGACGAAGCGAAGGCAGTGGCGGCTGGCATCACTGCGTCCGGAGGATCGGCCACGGCCTTAACCCTGGACATCACCCGGCCAGAAGACGCCGAGGCTGTCGCCGGAAAGGTTCTCGAACGGTTCGGCCGCATCGACGGTCTCGTCAATAACGCGGCCCTGGATGCGCCCCACGGCCGCGCCTGGGAGATAGGCACGGCCGAGTGGAGGCACGTGATTGAGGTGGATCTCAACGGGGCCTGGTATTGCTCTCGCGCCGTCATTCCTGCCATGCGGGCACAGCAGCGCGGCCGGATCGTGTTCATCAGTTCGATTGCCGCCCGCCTGGGCTCGCCGCACCTGTCGCCCGCCTATTCCACAGCCAAGGCGGGCTTGATCGGACTGACCCTCTCGCTTTCGGCCCAGCTCGAATCCGACGGCATCCTAGTCAACGCCATCACGCCGGGGCCGACCGGTAACACGGGCGCCGCCTATTCCGAGGCCAGCCGCAAGGCTTATCTCGATGCGCATCCGCTCGGCTTCGGCGGACCCGAGCCAATCGCCAATGCGGTCGCGTTCCTCCTGGGGCCTGGATCAGACTGGACGAGCGGCGCGGTCATGAATGTCAGCGGCGGACATTTCAGGGGAATCTGACCATGGCCACAGTAATAACGAGCGGATCAAAAAAGTCATACGCAGGTGAGCAAAACGCGGTTCGCTTTCGCGGCGTGAACAAGCATTTCGGTCAAGGCGCCCATGCGCTAACGGTCATTCGTGATCTCAACCTGACGATCGGTAAGGGCGAGTTCTTCTCTCTGCTCGGCCCCAGCGGGTGCGGCAAGACGACGGCCCTGCGCATGATCGGCGGATTCGAGCACCCGAGCGAGGGCGATGTGCTGCTTGATGGCGAGAGCATCATCGGCGTGCCGCCATACCGGCGCGACGTCAACATGGTCTTCCAGTCATATTCGCTGTTCCCGCATATGGACGTCTATGAAAACATTGAGTACGGACTGCGCCGCAAGAAGATCCCGCGCCAAGAACGGCGCAAGCGGATTGCTGATGTCGTCGGGCTCGCCCAACTCGACGACTACGTCTCGCGGCGTCCGAACCAGTTGTCCGGGGGCCAGCAGCAGCGCGTCGCGCTCGCTCGCGCTCTGGTCAATCGGCCGAAGGTACTGCTACTGGACGAACCACTCGCGGCGCTCGACGCGAAGCTTCGCGGTACTATGCAGGAGGAACTCCGCCGTATTCAGCGCGAGGTCGGTATCACGTTCGTTTTCGTCACCCATGACCAACAGGAGGCTTTTGCATTATCGGACCGGGTTGCGGTAATGCGCGCGGGCCGTCTGGAGCAGGCCGGTACGCCGCTGGAACTTTACAACAAGCCCGCCACTCGCTTCGTCGCCGATTTCGTAGGTCAGTCGAATTTCATCAGCGGACCGGTTTGCACCACCACGCGTTGCCTTCTCGAACTTGGTCAGGAAGGCGATCGCGTCTTTCTACCCGCTGAAACGCCCCGCACGACGGCCACGATTGTCGTTAGGCCGGAGCAAATCGCTTTGCATGCGGACCGGCCAGAATTGCAGGGTGAAAGCCTCTCCCGCCTCGCCGGGGTTGTGAGTGAAAACACGTTTCTGGGTTCGAAACACGTCCTCCGGATCAAGACATGTCTGCCGGAACCAATCCTAGTCGAAACCAGCCAAGGCGCTGCGAGTGCACTGGCGCCGGAACCGGGCCGTTCGCTCTGGCTCTCGTGGAGGTCCGGTGACGGCGCGCTGCTCGCCGACTGAAGCGCCAAGACCATTCCCCGATATCGTCGTGGACGCGCGCATGTGCATCCGCGATCCCTCCCGCTTTGTCTTCGAAGATGCAGATGCGGGCAAAAGCAAAGCCGGGGCAACCGGTTAACCGTCACTGAAACCTTAGAGGGACTCTCCATGACTGATAATCACAACGACATCCGCGTGCTTGCCTCTGCGGACTGGACCCGGCGCAATTTCTTGCGCCTGGCGGCCTTTGCCGGAGGGGTGGCCGCCTTGTCCATCAACGGAGTTGCTATCGCAGCCGACGAGGGGGATCTGGCCGAAAAGGCGCACATCCTCAAGGGTGATGCCGATCTGGGCGACACGCTATTCATCTATTCCTGGGCGGACTACGTCAACCCGGACGTGCTCGATGCCTTTTCCAAGGGCGCCGGTCCGCGCATCCAAGTCGCCACTTTTGATTCCGTCGAAGCGGCGATCGCAAAGCTGGAAATCGCCGGCGGCTCCGCCGGCTACGACATCGTTGTCGTTGGCGATGCCTATGTGGAACAGATGATCAATCGTAAGCTGATCCAGAAGCTAGATCATTCGAAACTTCCTAATCTTGGAAATTTGCGCGACGAATTCCACAAGCTACCGTTCGATCCCGGTAACCGGTACACGGTCATGAAGAATTTCGGCACGATCGGCATTCTCTATAACAACACCGTTATCAAAGAGCCGATCAAGAGTTGGGACGACTTTTTCCGGATTGGTGCCTCCGAGGTTGCGAGCCGCCGTCTCTCCGTCCTCAACGACCAGCCGAGTGTTCTCGGCCTCGTCTTCTGGCGCGAAGGCAAGGACTACAACACAGGTGACGAGAAGCGCCTGACCGAAGCCAAGGATGTATTGATGAAGGATCTCATCCCGCATTTGAAGGCTTTCGACGCGAATCCCGTCCAGGGCCTGCTTAACGGCGACTATGTGCTTAGCCAAGGCTATCTCGGTAGCTCGCGCCATATTTTCGAGCAGGATCCGGACAGCTACACGTGGGTTTATCCGGAACCGCAATGCGTGCTGTGGAGTGACCACTACGCGGTGCCCTCCGGTTCCAAGAACACTGCAGCCGCGCATGCTTTCATCAACTACATGCTGGATCCCGATGTTGCCGCGGCCGAAGTGGCTCATATCGGATACGACACTGGCGTGAAGGGCGTGATTGAGAAGCTGCCTGACGACCTCGTGCGCAAGGACATGATCGTATTTCCTGAAGGGGTCACCGAGCGTTTGGTCTACCAAAAGGTGGAAGGCTCCAATCCCACGCTGCGCATCCAGATCTTCAACGAGCTGAAGGCCGCGGCGGCGCGTAATTAGAGTGAGGTCAGCACGGGGCCCTTGTGGGTCGACCCAATACACGAACAGCACCAGCGTTCAGGCGATCTCGCCTGAACGCAGAATGTCCCGTCAGATGGCGGAATCGCCATCCGTCGTTTTCCAAGTAGTTTAAGGGAGACCCGCGAGTTGACCTCGATATCTGATCAGGCGAATGCATTGTCCGCCCCCGGAGGCCGGAAGGCAGCAAGCTTCGGCTTCGCCGTGGTGCTTCTGCCATTCTTGCTTTACGCCGTCTTTTTCATCGCGCCCGTGGTCCTGATCGCTATTCAGAGCGTCACGCCCTATGTGGTCGGCAGCAATGGAGGCCTTTCCGCAGCCGGGGGTATGACGTTCGACAATTACACTGGCGTCTTCTCTCAGACATTCCGCTCTGTCTTTGTCGACAGTCTGCGCTATGCGCTGACGGGGTCGCTCTTATGCCTTTTGATTGGATATCCGGTGGCCTATTTCATTAGTACTCGCTGCTCAGAACGGCTAAAGCCCTGGTTCCTGGTACTGGTCATCCTGCCATTCTGGACGAGTTACCTGCTTCGCATGCTGGGCTGGCGCATTCTTCTTGGCGCGAATGGCGATATTTCCGCGGTTCTCCAGAGCCTGAACCTGCTTCGCCCTGGCCAGGGCCTGCTCTTCACCCAAGCGGCAGTCCTGCTCGGGCTGGTCTACAATTTCCTCCCGGTAATGATCCTGCCGATCTATGTGTCGATAGAGCGTCTCTCGCGCGATCACCGGGATGCGAGCCGTGATCTCTACGCTCGACCCTGGCAAACCTTTCTTAGCATCACCCTGCCGCTCACTTATCCCGGTATCATGGCTGGCATGACCGTAGTCTTCATCATGATGACCGGTGACTACGTGACGCCGGAACTTATGGGCGGCGCGAAAGGCATGATGGTGGGAACACTGATCTATTCACAGTTCCTGCAGGGGGAAAACTGGCCGCTGGCCTCCGCCATGTCGCTCTCGCTGGTCTTCGTCCTAGTTGTCGCGGTGGTGGCGATGACCACCGTAGGGTCGGGGCTCCAGCGGGTTCCAACGCTTTGGAGAAAGGCTACCCGATGAGCAAGTTCGGCATACTCCCCGCAAAGTCTATCCTGCTTGGCGCGTGGTCGCTGACAGTCGTCTTCTTCCTGTTGCTGCCCATCGTGACGGTCCTGATATACTCATTCAACACTGGCAATTATTTGATCGCGTGGAAGGCATCGGGGTGGCGCTGGTACTGGCGCATTCTCGAGGACGGCAATATCCTCGCCACATTGCGTACCAGCCTAACCGTCGCAATTCTTTCAACGCTTCTCAGCATAGTCGTCGGAGGAATTAGCGGCCTGATTCTTGGGCGCCGGCCGGCGGCCATTGCCTACCCCCTGAGCCTGCTGTTGCTCACAATTATTTCCTTTCCCGAGATTGTGAAGGCGGTCGCCTATCTGATCTGGTTCGTCAAAATCGACTTGCAGATCGGAATCATGCGTATAGCCATATCTCATGCGCTCTTCGGCAGTGCCATAGTCGCGTTCATCGTCCGCGCGCGGCTTTCTGGAATGGATGGCAAGATTGAGGAGGCATCGGCCGATCTGGGCGCCACACCCATGATCACTTTCTTTACCGTGACGCTTCCGCTGCTCATGCCGGCTTTTCTGGTCGGTGGTCTTCTCGCCTTCACGCTGTCCTTCGACGACGTGATCGTCTCTTTGTTCGTTGGCACGGCCAACAGTACGACCTTGCCCGTCTATATTCTTGCTTCTGTTCGACAGGGCTTGAAGGGCGATATCGCTGCCGTCTCGGCTGTGATGTTCTGTCTCACGATACTCGCCTTCACTTGCGCGGGCATCTATCTCGCCCGCACCGGCGCATCCCGCCGAGACACCGTTCTGATGCTCGCGGGCCAGAACGATGCGCATGCCGGACAATAACCTTTTCGCAAAAGACTGGAGAAATACCGTGACCACCGAAAAACCCGTTGCCCTTGTAACTGGCGCAGCCTCCGGCATTGGAGCCGCCACGGCGAGCGATCTGCTTGGAAAGGGCTACATTACCTATGCGCTCGACAGGGACGGCGCGATGCTGTCCAACCTTGGACCCTCTGCCAACCTGCGATGCCTTACGGTGGACGTCGCGGACGAGGAGGCGCTGGCCGCGACTGTGCAGCAGGTGATTGAGGCGGAAGGGCGGCTTGACGCCGTCGCTGCGGTGGCCGGCGTCAGCCTGACGGCGTCACTGACGGAAACACGATCTGAGGATTGGGACGCCGTGCAGCGGGTCAACCTGCGCGCCGTCTATTTGTTGGGGAGGCTGACGGCACCGCATTTGGAAGCAAGCGGCGCTGGCTCATTCGTAGCCGTGGCTTCCGAACTCGGCACCGTCGGCCAACTCGGCCTTGCAGCCTACGGCGCCGCCAAAGCTGGCGTGATCAATCTGGTGCGGGTTATGGCGCTGGAATACGCGACCCGCGGTGTGCGCTTCAATGCGGTAGCGCCCGGCGGCGTCGACACGCCGATGATGGAGAGAGAACAGAAGCGGCTCGGCCTGACGGTTGAAGAGGCCGCGCGCAACATTCCGATGGCCCGCCTTGCCCGGCCATCCGAGATCGCGTCAGTCGTCGCCTTCCTCCTCGGACCCCAAGCATCCTTTGTCACCGGTGCAACGTTCGTGGCCGACGGCGGATACACCGCGCGATAATCGCAGGGCGTGCCGTTGGAAGGCACGCCTGCCATAAGAGGAAGGAATTTGCGCATGGACGCAGTTATTCAAAATGGAACGGTGGTGACGGCGAGCGATATGTTTCTTGCCGATGTCGCGACCAGAGACGGGAAAATCACGGCGATTGCTGACCGAATCAAAGCGCCGCCGGATGTGCGTGTCATCGATGCGCGTGGCATGCTGGTCATGCCAGGGGGCGTGGATGTCCATACGCACCTTCAGACGCCAGGACTGCTAGCTGATACCGCCGATGACTTCTTCACGGGAACCGTGGCCGCGGCGCACGGGGGCACGACGAGTATCGTTAATTTCTGCCCACAGGTCCGCGGACAGGGTCTTCTGGCTTCGCTGGCCGAACATCGCCGGCTCGCCGACCCGAAAGCGGTCATCGATTTCGCACTCCATAGCATCGTTGCCGATCCGTCGGAGAATACCTTGTCCGAACTTGGCGCTCTGCCAGCCGAGGGCGTGACCAGTTTCAAGCTGTTCATGGCCTACAAGGGTGACACGATGGTAGATGACGGTACCATGATCCGGGTGTTCGACGAAGCGGCGCGGCGCGGGGTCGTCGTCATGGTTCACGCGGAAAATGGCGATGCGGTAGAATTCCTGCGTGATCGCTTTGCCGCCGAGGGCAAGTTTTCGCCCCGTTATCATGCGCTCAGCCGCCCCCCACGCGTCGAGGCCGAGGCGACCAATCGCGCAATTGCGCTGGCGGAGATCGCCGGCGCGCCGCTTTATATTGTTCATGTCAGCTGTGCGGAAGCCCTGGAAGAAGTGCGGCGCGGGCGGGCACGCAACGTCAATGTGCGGGCGGAAACCTGTAGCCACTATCTTCATATTACCGAGGAGGTTTTCGATCAGCCGGGTTTCGAGGGCGGCAAGTACATCTACACGCCGCCTCCGCGCGCCGTCGGCCAGCCGGATATTCTCTGGGAGGCATTGAAATGTGGGGACCTGCAGGTCGTTTCGTCCGATCACGGGCCTTTCATGTTCAAGGGCGGCAAGGACATCGGCAAGGACGATTTCCGCCTGATTCCCAATGGGGCTCCGGGTATCGAAGAGCGCATGGCGCTTGTCTGGCAGGGTGTGGTGCGAGGCTTGCTGACCCCGAGCCGTTTCGTCGATATCGTCTCGACTACGCCGGCAAAACTGTTCGGCCTCTACCCCGCTAAGGGCACGATCGCGATCGGCACCGATGCGGATATCGTGGTGTGGGATCCAGCCATTGAGCACCGGCTCAGCGTGGAGTCGCTTCATTCGGCGGTTGACTACACGATGTACGAGGGCAAGCTGATCAGGGGCGGGGTCCACACGGTCCTGTCACGTGGGGACGTCATCATTGAGAACGGAATGTTCAGGGGCGCGCCTGGGCGAGGCCGCTATATCATGCGCCAGCCCGCCAGCAGGGGCGCGGCGAGCGGTTAGCTTCAGGAACCTGTGTTTCACCGTCCGCCAAAAGCTGGGGCTGCTGGTGGCCGCGCCAGCGTATCGCGATGAATGTCGCGTAGCGCCACGAGCATTTCATGCGCGACCGATTGCTCCAGCGGCAGGAAACGATCAATCATGAAGGAGCAATTGAAGACATAGGAGACCTCGCCGTCCCGATCGAAGATGGGCAGGGCGATCGCCATGATGCCTTCGGTGAATTCACCTTTGCTGACGGCATAACCTCGGCGTCGGGTTGCTTCGATGCCCTCGCGCACATCTTCTTCTGTTAGGGGGCTGCGCGAGGTGTAACGGGTTGGCTGCCAGTTTTTGAACCAGGCATCGATACGCTCTGGTGACTGCCACGCTAGGTACGCCCGCATTTGCGCACATGCGTCACGCGGAAAGCGATGCCCCACAGGGAATGACAGTTCCATACTGGTTGGGCCGTTGAATTTGTCGATAACGATGTATGTGCCGTCATTCATTGGCTGGGTCAGAAGGCAGGGTATATCCACACGGTGAACAAGCGCGGTGAGATTACGGCGGACCGCATCCAGGACCGGTGAATTGAGTAAGCTGGAAGCGCTGGTGAAAATGCCGGAATGCAAGCGGTAGGTTTTAGAACGCTTATCGTATTTTAGCCATTCGAAATGCACCAGTGTCTTGAGAATGGAATGGCAGTGGGTTTTTGAAATACCGAGCGCGGCGACGATTTCCGCCAAGGAGGCTTCGTGCGGCGCTGTTCCGTTCAAGTACTGGAGTATGGCAATAGTGTTTTCCAGCGCGGGCACCAATCCTGGCCCGCGGCGCGAGGGTTGCTCGGCGATATGCGGGCGTAGCAACCAGTGCTCGCCATCATGAAGCAGCTCGGCACCCGACGAGCGGGTGTCTTCTTTGGAATCAGGCATTTCGCTTCGTTCTCCATAAGGAACGACTTCCTTCGCATTAGTACATTTCGGATTCAAGCCAATGCGCGAAAATTTTTCATTTGGAGCCGTTCGGCGGCAAATCTAATAAGATAGTCAACTCCAAAAATAGAGTAGCCTGCATTTAATTGCGAACGTTACAATGATGTAGTGGGATGATGCGAGGAGCGAAAAGTTGCTGAAATCCGGAACGGAACTTTTAATGATCCCAGGGCCGACAACACTGCCTGGTGCCGTCGTTCAGGCACTGTCACGGCCTGCGACCGATATCTATCATGGCCCGCTGCACGATGTTTCGCTGGACTGCCTACAAGGTCTCTCAGAGCTGTTCGGCACCAGTGAGCGTCCCTATATTTTTACAGCCAACGGTCACGGTGGTTGGGAGGCGGCGCTTTGCAACACGCTCAGCCGTGGAGACCGCGTCCTGGCACTTGAATCCGGTCTTTTTGCTCCTCATTGGGCTGAGACCGCGCAGAAGCTTGGACTCAGCATCGAGATTCTTCCGGGGAGTTGGAGGCGAGCGGTCGACTGCGAAGCCCTGAAGGATCGGCTTCGGGCCGACACCAACGGTAGCATCCGCGCGATCCTTACAACGCAAGTTGACACCGCGACGGGTGTCCTCAACGATATTCCGGCGATCCGCGGCGCACTCGACAGCGCCGGCCATGACGGGCTGCTGATGGTGGACTGCATCGCCTCGTTGGGGGCTACGAATTTTCAATTTGATGCTTGGAAAGTAGACGTTGCGGTGGCGGCTTCTCAAAAGGCGCTTATGTCTCCGCCCGGGCTCGCTTTCCATGCCGTAAGCCCGAAAGCGCGCAAGGCACATCTCATGGCCGGTCTTCGAACGAGCTACTGGGACTGGTCGCTGCGCGACCGCGCTGACCATTACTTTTGGCATTCCGGCACGCCGCCCGTCAGTTTATTGTTTGGGTTTCAAGCGGCAATCCGGTTGATCCGGGAAGAGGGACTAACAACGGTAATTGCCCGCCACGCTGCGCTCGCCAAGGCGGCGCGCGCAGCGGTGGATCGTTGGAGCTTAACGGGAGGCGTTGAACTGAACGTGTTGACGCCCAGTGAACAGGCTACGGCCGTAACCGTCATGCGCGTGCCTGACGGCACGGCGCGGCCTCTTGTCGACTACTGCAAACAAACGTTTGGCGTCCTTTTCGGTGAGGGTATCGGTGCCTTGGAAGGCATGGCAGTTCGGATCGGACACATGGGTCATGTCGGTGCACCGCAGCTTATAGGCGCCTTGGGGTGTCTTGAACTTGGCATGCGCGCCATTGGCGTTGCCTACAGACCCAGCGGCATTGAGGCGGCGCTTGTCGAGCTTGAAGGCCTCTCCAGGCAGAAACCGCATCCGGCTGCCGTTCCGATTGTAGAAATTGCAACTCAGAAGAGAGGGGTTCTATAATGAAGAAGTATTTGGTCCCGGTGCTGCTTTGCGCGGCATTTTTCCATGCCAGTGCGGCACCGGCCGCCGAACAGCCAGCTATGCCCGATCGCATAGCGACCGCAAAGAAGGTACGCATTGCCGTTAACGCCGGGTTTCCGCCAATGGAGATGCGCGATCCAACGAGCAACGAGCTCATTGGCTTCGATATCGATTTCGGCAATGCAATCGCAGCCGAACTCGGGCTTGAAACGGAATGGGTTGATGGAGCGTTCGAGCAAATGATACCAGCGCTCGTGTCAAAACGGGTTAACTTGGTAATGAGCGGCATCTCCGACCTCCCGGAGCGACGGGCGACCGCCGACTTCATCGACTACCTGAAGTCAGGGACTCAAATATACGCAATGACAGAGGGGCCGCTCTCAGTGCCTTCCGACCTGTGCGGCTATACTGCGACGGTCAGTCTGGGAACGTCTATGCCGGACGACCTAAAGAAATGGGCCCAGAAGACCTGTGACGATAATGGCAGGCCGCCGTTGAAGATCATTCTCGACAACAATCTCGGCCAGCAGATTATTAATCTTAAGCAAGGACGGGCTCAAGCCGCGGTGCAGTCCTTAGAGGGTATTGATCTGATCATCGAACAGGAGAAGGGGGCTATGAAGCTGGTCGGTGAACCAATTCATGTCACCTTCCAAGGCATCGCCTTCCGCAAGGAAGACACGGTGCTTCGCGACGCTTTCTTTTGGGCCGCCAAGCGCAAGTTTGAGGACGGCACATATGCGAACCTTCTTGAGAAGTGGAAGCTGACCACAGCCGCCTATCCGACACCAACAATCAATAAAGATCCGGAGTGACGACCGTGACCACGCAACATCGTAGCCTAGGAGCGGTTGATGCTGGGTCAGCCCCCTTTCCGACTCTTGATATCGCCCAAGTCGTTCGTATCAGACGGTTCCGTCCGCTACGATTGTTGATGGGCGCACTCGCCATTGCCTTTGTGGTATTCGTTGTCAAGGCCTTTGCGAATGCAAAGATCGACTGGAGCGTCGTAAGGGAGTACCTTTTCGCACGAATTACGTTCTTCGGCCTTGGTCTCACAATTCTGATGACTGTGGTTGCCATGATGATCGGATTGTCGGTCGCGGTGTTGCTTGCCGTCGGGTTTGGTTCTCAAAATCCCGTCAACCGTTGGATCTGCAAGTCGTATGTCTGGCTTTTTCGCGGAACACCGCAGCTCCTCCAATTGCTGCTGTGGTACAACCTAGCCCTAGTGTTTCCGGTGTTGGGCTTTCCAGGGTTCGGTTCATGGCAGACCGTCGATCTGATGGGGCCCTTCGCCGCAGCCGCTATTGGTCTCGGTCTCAATGCGGGTGCTTACATGTCAGAGATCATTCGTTCGGGGCTACTCTCAGTGGACACTGGACAGTATGAAGCGGCCAAAGCAATTGGCATGACCCGAAGCAAGGCCCTAAGGAAGGTCATCTTCCCTCAGGCAATGCGCGTCATCATCCCTCCACTCGGGAACGAATTCATCGGACTGACGAAAAATACGTCGCTTGCGAGTATCGTTGGCTTTGGTGAGCTGATCTTCGTCATGCAGTCGATCTATTTTTACAATTTCAAGGTGATCGAAATGCTGCTCGTGGCGGCGTTCTGGTATCTCGTAGTTACGTCGATCTTGTCGGTTGGGCAGTACCAGCTGGAAAGGCGGTTCGGGCGTGGCTTCAGCAGGGGAGGGAGGCATTGAACATCGTTTCAGCGGCAAACCTTGCGAAGAGCTTCGGAGCGTTCGAAGTTCTCAATGGCATCAATCTTGATATTGCCAAAGGGGAGGTGGTTTGCATCATTGGTCCCTCAGGTTCGGGCAAGACAACATTCCTAAGGTGCATCAACCAGCTGGAGGCTATCAGCAGCGGCGCGCTTTGGGTAAACGGTGAGCTTGCAGGCTACCGCGTTGTCGGAGAACGCATCCTGCCGCTCGACGAGCACGAGATTGCTCTCCAGCGCCGCGCGACGGGGATGGTCTTCCAACGCTTCAACCTCTTCTCTCATCTGACCGCCGAGCAGAACGTTGCTCTCGGGCCGGTCGAAGTGTTAGGACAGGTTCCGGCCCAGGCAGCTGCAACAGCCAAGGACCTTCTCACCCGCGTGGGTCTCGGCCATAAATTCAATTCCTATCCATCCGAGCTCTCCGGCGGACAGCAGCAGCGGGTGGCGATCGCCAGGGCGATGGCGATGAACCCCCAAGTTCTTTTGTTTGACGAGCCCACTTCCGCACTTGACCCGGAACTGGTGGGTGAGGTCCTCAAAGTCATGAAGGAGGTAGCAATGACTGGGATCACCATGGTCGTTGCGACCCACGAGTTGAATTTTGCCCGGGAAGTATCGGATCGGGTAGTCATCATGGCAGATGGCCGGATCCTTGAATCCGGTTCGCCGGAGCAGATACTCACTAGCCCCCAGGAGCCACGCCTAAAGACCTTCCTGAGTGCCATCAGCGGAACGCGTGCCACGAGTGGAGACTTAGATGCGCAATCAACGTAAATTCTATATCAACGGACAATGGGTGGAACCTGTTAAGTCCCGCGACCTCGAAGTGATTAATCCCGCGACGGAAAAGCCGATTGCGGTCATCTCCATGGGGTCATCCGCCGATATCGACCGCGCCGTTGCCGCCGCCAAGGCCGCTTTCCCAAGCTATAGCCGGACCTCGCTTGCCGAGCGCATCGCACTGCTCGAAAAGTTGCTCGCCATCTACAAGCGCCGCTACGACGAGATGGCGCGCACCATCACGCTGGAACTCGGCGCGCCGATCACTATGAGCACCGAGCAGCAGGCGGATGTCGGACTGGGACATCTGCAGGCCTTCATCGACGGACTGAAGCGGCTGAAGGCCCGCGAAGTGCTGCCGAACGGTGACGTCGTGCGTCGCGAGCCGATCGGCGTCTGCGGGCTGATCACGCCGTGGAACTGGCCGATCAACCAAATTGCGCTCAAGGTCGTGCCGGCGCTGGCGACGGGTTGCACCTGCATCCTGAAACCGTCGGAGTTCACACCGCTCAACGCGCTCCTCTATGCCGAGATGGTCGAGGAGGCCGGTTTCCCGGCGGGCGTCTTCAACCTCGTCAATGGTGACGGCATCGAATGCGGTTCCACCCTTTCGAAGCACAAGGACATCGACATGATGTCCTTCACCGGCTCGACCCGCGCCGGCATCGCGGTCAGCAAGGACGCGGCCGATACGGTCAAGCGCGTGACGCTGGAACTCGGCGGCAAATCGCCGAACCTTGTTTTCGAGGATGCCGATCTGGAAGATCGTGTCGTGGCGAGCGTGCACGAGTGCTTCAACAATTCCGGCCAGTCCTGCAATGCGCCGACCCGCATGCTTGTGCAGCGTTCGGTCTATGACAAGGTGGTGGAGATTGTCGAGAAGGCCGGCAAGGAAACTGCAGTCGGTAACCCCGAGGAGGAGGGCAGCCATATCGGGCCGCTCGTTTCCGATATCCAGTTTGGTCGGGTGCAGGCATTGATCGAGGCCGGCGTTGCCGAAGGTGCTCGCATACTGGTCGGCGGCCCCGGCAAGCCGAAAGGGTTCGAGACCGGCTATTTCGTCCGTCCGACGATCTTTGCCGATGTTAACAATGACATGCGCATCGCCCGCGAAGAGATTTTCGGGCCGGTGCTGGCGATCATTCCCTTCGATACCGAGGAGGAAGCGATCGCGATCGCCAACGACACGGTCTATGGCCTAGCCGCCTATCTCCAGACGGGGAATGCCGAGCGTGCCGAGCGCGTGGCGGCGCGGCTCAGGGCCGGCATGGTGCATATCAATGGCGGGCCACACCGCTACGGTAGTCCCTTCGGCGGCTTCAAGCGATCCGGCAATGGCCGCGAAGGGGGCACCTTTGGGCTGGATGATTTTCTCGAAATCAAGACCATCCACCATCCATCAGAAATGTAACTCCCTCGCAGTCTGTCATTCGGCGTGGAATAAGGACCCCTTGCTAGGGGTTATCGGCATCCAAACGGGACCCCTTATTAGAGGGTAACATGACCTTCGGTTTTCAATCGGAGGTTATCTATTTGGATGCTTGTAGTGGAGACGATTTCAAAGATACGTCGGCTTGCGCGTGTGCAAGGTAGATCGATCAAAGCGATCTGCCGTGAGTTGGGCATATCGCGGAAAGTTGTGCGGAAGGTTCTGCGCAGTGAAGAGGCGGAGTTCAAATACGAGCGGTCCCGTCAGCCTCAACCAAAGCTGGGTCCCTGGCGGGATCATCTCGATGGAATGCTGCTGGCCAATGAAGCCAAGCCGTCGCGTGAACGGTTGACGCTGATCCGGATATTCGAGGATTTGCGCGATCTGGGCTACGATGGTGGTTATGACACGGTCCGGCGCTACGCCCGCACCTGGGCGAAGCAGCACGGATCCGTGACAGCGGAAGCCTACGTACCCCTTTACTACGCACCGGGCGAAGGTGTTGTGACGTTAACTGGGCTGCAGTTGCCTGCCTGACGGTTTGGGCGTAAATTTTGGCGATGCAGACATCAGATATCATCTTCAAGCGTCACCGTTTTCCGCCACAGATCGTTGCTCATGCGGTGTGGC
>Ga0182744_1000568_pt1 | contig 34252 bp, 19 predicted proteins | sample eDN3rd30CKraftMG_FD_128525 | JGI IMG/M metagenome (GOLD analysis project Ga0182744, IMG submission 128525) | Enriched Miracle-Growth compost microbial communities from Emeryville, California, USA - eDNA 3rd pass 30_C Kraft MG (version 2) (version 2) ... | reverse complement strand
ACCGAAGCGCGCCTGACGCCGTTTGCGCGCCTCTTGCTGGACGAGCTGGATGAAGGCACGGTGGACTTCGTCGCCAACTACGATGGCAGCCAGAAGGAACCCCTGCTGCTGCCGGCGCGCCTGCCGGTGATGCTGCTGAATGGCGCCTCGGGCATTGCGGTCGGCATGGCCACTGAAATTCCCTCCCACAATTTGCGCGAAGTGGCGCGCGCCTGCGTCGCCCTGATCCGCAACCCCAAGCTGCCCGATGAAGAGCTCTACAGCCTGATTCCGGGGCCTGATTTCGCCGGCGGCGGCCAGATCATTTCCGCGGCCTCCGATATCGCCGCCATCTATGCCCAGGGCAGGGGCACCATCAAGGCGCGCGCGCGCTGGCAGTTCGAAGAAATGGCGCGCGGCCAGTGGCAACTGGTGGTCACCGAACTGCCGCCGGGCGCGTCTTCGCAGAAGATCCTGGAAGAAATCGAGGACTGCACCAACCCCAAGGTCAAGGCCGGCAAGAAAAGCCTGACGGCCGATCAGCAGCAGACCAAGGCCCTGATGCTGGGTTTGCTGGATACGGTGCGCGACGAGTCGGGCAAGGACGCCGCCGTGCGGCTGGTCTTCGAGCCCAAGACCAGCCGCATCGACCGCGATGAATTCGTCAACACGCTGCTGGCCCAGACCAGCCTGGAAGGCAGCGTCTCCGTCAATTTGGTGTGCATAGGCACCGATGGCCGTCCGGGGCAGCGCGCCTTGCGGCAGATGCTGGCCGAGTGGCTGGGCTTCCGCGCCCACACCATGACGCGCCGCACGCAGTTCCGCCTGGACAAGGTCACGGACCGCATCCATGTGCTGGAAGGGCGCATGGTGGTCTACCTGAATGTGGACGAAGTCATCCAGACCATACGCGAATCCGATGAGCCGCGCGCGGCCTTGATGCAGCGCTTCGATCTGTCTGAAAGGCAGGCCGAAGACATACTGGAAATGCGCTTGCGCCAGTTGGCCAGGCTGGAAGGCTTCCGCATCGAGAAAGAGCTGGCGGCCCAGCGGGACGAGCAGGCCGCCTTGCGCGAACTGCTGGACAATCCCGCGGCGTTCAAGCGCCTGATGATCAAGGAGATCGAGGCGGACGCCAAGCAGTTCGGCGACGATAGACGCACCCTGATCGAAGCGGCGGAGCGGGCCGTGCTCGAAACCAAGGTCCAGGAAGAGCCCGTGACCGTGATCATTTCCCAGAAAGGCTGGCTGCGCGCCAGGCAGGGGCATGGGCACGATGCGGCGCAATTCAGCTTCAAGGCCGGCGACGGTCTGTACGACGCCATAGAATGCCTGAGCACGGACGATCTGGTGGCCTTTTCCAGCACAGGCCGTGTATATACCGTTGCGGTGGCCGGCCTGCCTTCCGCGCGCGGCGACGGCCAGCCCATCACCTCCATGGTGGAGGTCGAGCCGGGCGCCCGCATCACGCACATGATCGCCGGCCCGGCCGCGCAACGCTACGTATTGGGCACCCAGGGGGGCTATGGCTTCATCGCCACCCTGAAAGACCTGACCACGCGCCAGCGCAGCGGCAAGCACTTCATGGCGCTGGACAAGGGCGAGGTGCTGATGAAGCCGCTGCGCTTGCGCGATAGCGACCAGTATCTGGCCATGCTGGCGAAGAAAGGCCGCTTCCTGGTCATCGACCTGGCCGAGATCAAAGTCCTGTCGGGGGGCGGCCGCGGCACCATCCTGATGGGGCTGGACGCCGGGGACGCTCTGGCGCAATGGGTCGCCGGCGGGCCGGAAGGGATACTGGCCACCGGCATCTACCGCAACAAGCCCATGGTCGAAACACTGGGCCCGGCCATCCTGGCCGAATACCTGGGCAAGCGGGCGCGCAAGGGAAAAACCCTGTCGATCAAGGTGAAACAACCCACGCTTGCATCCGTTCAGGCATAGTGTCTTGCGCAGCGCGCCCCGGCCCCCTGCGAGGCGCTGGGGCGCAAAGTGCGCGTGCGGCTTAAAATGGCGGCGATTCCATCATTTTCCAACCATCGGGCGTTATGAGTTTCAAAGTCACAGTTCAACCCAGCAATCACGAGTTCACGGTCGAGGAAGGGCAAACCGTTCTGGACGCGGCCATGGCGGCGGGCATCGTCTTGCCCTACAGCTGCCGCAACGGCGCATGCTCCACCTGCAAAGGCAAAGTGATCGACGGCAGCTATGACGCCGGCAGCAGCCCGGCGCAGATTCTCTCGCCCGAGGATCTGGAACAGGGCTACACCCTGTTCTGCCAGGCCAGGCCCAGTTCCGACCTGGTGATCGAGGCGCAGGAAATCCGCATGGCCAGCGATATCCAGATCCGCAAGATGCCTTCGCGGGTCATGGGCATGGACAAGCTCACCGACGATGTCATGGTGCTCAAGCTGCAGTTGCCCGCCGCCGATCCCTTCCGCTATTACGCGGGGCAGTATCTGGAATTCATCCTGAAGGATGGGCGCCGCCGCAGCTACTCGATGGCGACGCCGCCGGCCGACGACAATATGGTCGAATTGCATGTGCGGCACATGCCGGGCGGGGTCTTTACCGATCATGTATTCGGCACCGGCGCCACGCAAATGAAGCTGCGCGAAATCCTGCGCGTGGAAGGGCCTTTTGGCTCCTTTTTCCTGCGCGACGACTCGGACCGCCCTGTGGTCTTCCTGGCCAGCGGCACGGGGTTCGCGCCCATCAAGGCCATCGTGGAGCGCATGATCGCAACCGGCGACAAGCGCAAGGCGGTGCTGTACTGGGGCGGGCGCAGGCCTTCCGACCTTTACATGGACGAACTCGCGCGGGGGTGGGAAAAGCGGCTGCCGGGCTTCACCTATGTGCCGGTGGTTTCCGACGCCTTGCCGGAAGACGGCTGGACCGGCCGCGAAGGGTTCGTGCACAAGGCGGTCATGCAGGATATTCCCGATCTTTCCGGATATCAGGTCTACGCATGCGGCGCACCGATCATGGTGGATAGCGCAAGGCGCGATTTCACGGAACACAATGGCCTGCCCGAGGACCAATTCTTTGCCGACGCCTTCACGACCGAGGCGGATGCACCCTGATTTTCCGCTCTTGCCCCGGGGCGGCCCGGCGCAAGGCGCTTCGTCCAACCAGCATTCAAGGAAGGGACAATGAAAATAGCGATACTGGGCAGCGGCATCATAGGCATAGCGTCGGCATGGTGGCTGCGGCAGGCCGGGCACGACGTAGTGGTGATCGACAGGGAAAACGGGCCGGCGCAAGGCGCCAGCCGGGCCAATGGCGGGCAGATCTCGGTATCCTACTCGGAGCCCTGGGCCAATCCGCAGGCGCCCATGAAGCTTGCGCGCTGGCTGCTCCGCGACGATGCGCCCATACTCTTTCGTCCGCGCCTGGACGTCCGGCAATGGTGGTGGGGGGTGATGTTCCTGCGCGAATGCCTGCCCAGCCGCCTTGCGCCCAATATCCGCGCCCTGGTGCGTTTGTCGGAATACAGCCGCGGCACCTTGCAGGACATGCGCCGGGATCTGGGCATCCAGTATCATCACCTGGAGCGCGGCATCCTGAATTTCTATCGCGATCAGGCCGAGTTCGAGAGCTCCCAGGAAATGGCCGAGGTCATGCGCAACTACGGTGTGGACCGCCGCATCATCGGCGTGGACGAAATCCTGCAGCTTGAACCGGCGCTGGCGCCGGTGCGCGACAGCATCGTCGGCGGCGACTATACGGCCGAGGACGAAACCGGGGACGCCTATCTGTTCACTTGCGCCCTGGCGGACAAGGCGCGCGAGCAGGGCGTCGAATTCCGTTATGCCACCCGGCTCAGCCGCCTGCTTTCCTTCGGCGGGCGGATACAGGGCGCGGAAATCATAGGCCCGGACGGACAATACGAAACCCTGCACGCGGATGCCTATGTGGCGGCGCTGGGCGCGCACACCCCTGAATTCGTAAGCCCGCTGGGCGTGCCCTGCAATGTGTATCCCACCAAGGGGTATTCCGCCACCTTCGACATCGTCGATGCTGAGGCAGCCCCCACGGTCAGCCTGACGGACAGCGCCCATAAAGTGGTTTATACGCGACTGGGCAACCAATTGCGCATGGCCGGCACGGCCGAGATTTCCGGATATTCGCGCGCCCTGAATACAATCCGTTGCGATAATATGAAACAACTGGCGCGGGAATTATTTCCAAGCGCGCTCGATTTTGATAATGTACGCTACTGGTCGGGCTTGCGTCCTACGACGCCTTCCAACGTCCCTTTGATAGGTAGAACGAAAATCCCGAACCTGTATCTGAATACCGGGCACGGCACATTGGGCTGGACCATGGGCGTGGGGTCCGGGCGCGCGCTGGCCGACCTCATATCCGGCCGCAAGCCCGAACCTGATTTTCCTTTTTTAGGTTGACCGTTTTTATGAAATCACATTGGCTATATGGCACTCGGTTCTCGGGCCGCAGGCTTGCATGGGCGAGCGCCGGCGCGTTGCTGCTGACCTCGGCGGCCGCCACGGCCGCCACTGAAATCAAAGTCTGGCATTCCCTGAACCCTTACAACAAGGCGGTGTTCGAGGACTTGATCAAGGACTTCAACAAAGAGCAGAAGGACATTCGGGTCACCCTGCGCGCCTTCGATAACGAAGATGCGGTGGAGGCGGCGCTGGCGGCGGCCAAGAAGCGCGACGACAGGCCCAATCTGGTGCAGCTGGACGACGACCGCGCGCCGGAAGCCGTCGCCTCGCGCTCGTATATCCAGCCCATGCATGCCTTGCTGGGCAAGCATCCCATCAAGGATGCCAAGTGGTTCCTGGCCGAACAGAATACTTTCGCCCGAGATGCCAAAGGCCGCCTGGTCGCCTTCCCCTACATGGTGGATGTCCCCGTGATGTTCTACAACGTGGACGCCTTCAAGAAAGCCAAGCTGACGCCGGCCATGCCCCAGCGCGCCTGGAGCGGCCTGCAAGACCAATTGGTCACGCTCGCCAACAACGGCTCGCGCAAATGCCCGCTGACCTCCGATCAGCCCGTGTCCATCAACCTGGAAAACCTGGCGGCGGTCAACAATCAGCTCTACGCCAACAACGACAACGGCCTGAAGGGTAAAGGCAAGCCGGCTTTCATGTTCGACCTGATGTACATCCGGCACCTGTCGCTGATGATCAGCTGGGCGCGCACCGAACTGCTGGTGAAGCCGGAATTCGATTCCGTTGCGGCCAAGCGCTTCGCCAACGGCGAATGCGCGGTGCTCATGTCCACCTCGGGCAACCTGGGCTGGTTCAAGAGCCAGAAGAAACTGGACTTCGCCGTCACCGGCCTGCCGTACTACCCGGAAGTCACGCAGAAGCCGGGCAGTCCGTTCGTCGGCGGCTCCGCCTTGTGGGCCATCGCCGGCCAATCCAAGGAAAGCGATGCCGCCACCGCCCAGTTCCTGGGGTGGCTGGCGCAGCCGCAGCGCGCGGCCCAATGGTACCAGCGCACAGGCTTCCTGCCGCTTACGCAGCAGGCGTTCGCGCTGACCGAAAACGGCTATTACAAGAATCTGGGCGACTGGAAGGAACTGGTCGCCGTCAATGCCCGCAATCCCGGCGCAAACAGCCGCGGCTTCCGGATAGACAACTATCCGCAGATCCACGCCATGTTCCAGAAAACCCTGGAAAAAGCGCTCAGCGGCAATCAGCCCGCCGTCACCGCGCTCAAGACCGCCGCCGTCGAGGCCGGCAAAATGATGCACAAGTAAGTCGCGGGCGAAAAAGCTGCGGCCTCGGCGGCTTCGGTCTGGTGGGGCCGCCAAGGTGGGGCCGTCGAGGCGGGTTTGCCGAGGGGTAGCCGCTCTGGCTGGGCCCGCCGAGATGGGGCGATCAAGATGGAGCCGCCAGCGCCTTGGGGCTGCGTGGCGCGCCATTGACACGGCCGCCACATGGGCAAAATCAGCCCATGTGGCGGCCATTGCATTTCAGGCGTCTTTCGATGCAAGGCCCTGATTTCGCGGCATGAATAGCCCCGGTGCTTCCGGGCTAAAAATTTCTATCCGTACAAGCCGGTCTGGCGCAGGCGACGGGCCGCCCGCAAGATGGCGCCGATGCCGACTTCTGGTGTAGGCACCGTCTTGGATAGAAAAAATGGTCAGATTCTTTGCCGCTGTCACGGCCCTGGCGCTGCTGCCCGCCTGCTCGCACCTGCCCGAATTGCCGTCCTTCGCTTTTCTCAAGCGCGAACAGGTCGAGCCGGCCGCCGCCGTTTACCATTTCGACTGGGAGCTCTCGGGCAATCGCGCGGTGGCTCCGCTACAGGTTTTCGATGACGGGCGGCGCACCTGGCTGCAATTCGCTCCTCAGCAAGCGGTGCCGGCGATTTTCGGGCACGGCGCCGAAGACGGCGCGCCCCTCGGCCGTGCGCCACTCAGCCGTGCGCCACTGGCCTACGCTCATGAAGGGCCTTATGTCGTCCTGCCCGGCGTATGGCCCCGGCTGGTCCTGCGCGGCGGCGGGCGGGAAAGCATCCTGCGGCGGCTGGCGCCAGCGGGCCAGGGCGGCTCCGGCGGGGAAGCGGGCAAGGCGGCCGCCGTATCGGCCGCGGATGCGCCGGTTGCCGATGCATCGGCCGTGGGTACGTCGGCTATGGGCGCATCGGCCGTGGATGCTTCGACTGCGGGTATGCCGGCCGTAGGTGCGTTGGCCGCGGGCGCATCGGCCGCTGTATCGGCCGTGAACGCGTCGGCCGTCGACACGCCCGCTGTCGCCATCGCGGCGGAGGCGATTCCGGCCGCGTCAGCCGTGCCAGCCTCATTGGCTGCACAGGCGCCCGCTGCGGTCGATCGCGCCCCGGCTCTCGCGACGGCTCCCGTTCCGGTTCCCGCGCCGGACGCCGACGCCATTGCACAATTGACCGCCGTCAGCTTCCAATCCGGCATGGCGCATCCGGATGCCGCCGGCGATCCCGTCGAACGCTATGAGGTCAGTCCGGCGGATCAAACCCTGCGCGCCGCGCTGGATCGCTGGGCTCGCGTGGCGGGGTGGACCTTCCAGCCCGAACACTGGGCGGTCGACGCCGATATCCCGATCGTGGGCTCCGCGCGTTTCGAGCAGCCGTTCAAGCTGGCGGTCCGGGAACTCGTCGCCTCCACGGAAATGGCGGACCGTCCCCTGCAGCCCTGCTTTTATTCGAACCGCGTACTGCGCATCGTGCCCTATGCGCAGCGCTGCGATCGCGGCGCCGGCGCCGCGAGGTCGTCATGAAGGCGGCGCTGCGCGGCGCCATGGCCGTGTCGCTGTGCGGCGCGCTGTCGGCCTGCGCGCTGGGCGACAAGCTGCGCCAGGTCGCGTCCTCCATCGGTCAGGCCCAGGACGGCATCCATGCCCGGCATCAGGACTTTTCCCGCTCCATCAGCGATGTCCAGCGCCGCCGGGCCGACCAGGACGTCGCACGCCCCTGGCTGGCCGGCCCCGCCCAGCCTCTGGCCCGCGAAGTCGCGCTGCCGCCGGCCTTGCGCGGCACCGTCAACACCACGTTGATGTTCTCGGATGGCCCCATGGACCTGCCCGGCGTGGCCCAGCGCATCTCGGCCGCAACGAATATCCCGGTGCATATCCGCCCGGACGCCTTGCTGCCGCTGGAGCTTTTCCTGCCGCGCCTGTCGGGCGGCCCGGCGCAAGCGGCGCCCGCGCCCACCACGCTGACGCTGGATGGCGGCCCGGAACCTCTGGCGCGCATACTGGATCGCATCGCGGCCCGCCTGGGGCTGATATGGCGCTACGAACACGAGCGCATCGAGTTCTATCGCACCGAAACGCGCGTATTCAATGTGCGCGCGCTGACGCTCAGCGCCAATGCGGAGGCATCGCTGGGCCTGGCGGGGGGCCGGTCTTCGCAGGGCTTCGTCAGCACCTCCAAAACCAGCCTCAGCAGTCCGGAGCTGGACGCGCTGGCGGTGGTGCGCGCCCGCATCGAACCCTTTCTGTCGCGCGCCGGCGTCCTGGTCGCCGAGGCCGGCGCCGGCTCTTCCATTGTGGTCACCGACACGCCCGATGTCCTGCAGCGCATAGGCGCCTATCTGGATCGGGAAAACCGCGCACTCACGCGCCGCGTCAGGCTGGTGTTCGAAGAGCTCACCGTCGCCCTGCACGACAGCGCCGAAGCCGGGTTGGACTGGAATCTGGTCTTTTCCAGCGCCAAGATAGCCGCCGCGATGGCGGTGCCCGGATCGGGGCTGGCCGACGCCGGCGCCCTGAGCCTGGGCTTGAACGAAGGGCCATTCCGCCGCTCGGATGCCGTCATCAAGGCGCTCAGTCAGGTGGGGCGGGTCCTGCGGCGCAGCAGCCTGCCCGTGTTGACGCTCAACCGGCGGCCCGTCACCCACGCCGTGCGCACCACGTTTTCCTATATCGACAAGGTGCAGACCACGGCCTTACCCGGCGGCGCGGGCATCAGCCTGCCTTCCGTATCCGTCAGCCAGCGCGAAGAAACCGTGGGCTCGCTGCTCACTCTGGTCCCCGATGCGCAGGAAGACGGCCAGATACTGCTATCGGTGGCCTACGACAACACCGTGGCCCAGCCGCTGAAATCGGTGACCTTCGGGGATAAGGAAAATCCGCTGCAGTTGCAGCAGATCACCATAGACGGCAATGGCACGGTGCAGCAGGTGGCCCTGCAGCCCGGCCAGCCCCTGCTCATTTCGGGCTTCGACCGCAGCCAGGAAGAAACCGAAGGCCGCCGGCTGAATCCCGGCATGCCTCTGGCGCTGGGCGGCAGCGATCGCGCGTCCACCCAGCAATTGACGACGGTCATGGTGGTCACGGCCCAGATCGAGGAAGGGTTTTAGCGCCATGAACGACACGCTGATCCTTTCCACGCCGACCGCCGACCTGGTTTTCGGGCTGGAATGGTTTGCGCTGATCGGCGGCCGCCCCGACAGGCTGGCGCGCCGCATCGCAAGGCAGCGGCGCGCCAGCCACATGGTGCTGGCCGGCGAGACGGCCGCCGCGGTGGGGGTGGGCGTGCTGGGCAAGACCGGCCGGAGCCGCAAGCCGCTGCACTCGGCGGCGCAGAACCTGGCGCTGTTGTTCGGCACGGGCACCACGGCGGTGCTCGTGGATCTCGGCGAAGGGCGGCACTGGCTGGCCGCCGTTCATGAAGGCGCCGTCGTGGCGGGTACGGACCGGCTGTATGCCTCGCCCCGGGATGCGGCGCGCATCCTGCAAGAATTGCGCCAGGCCTATCCGCAAATCCGCGTGCTGGGCCGTGCTCCGGCGCCCGAGCCGCCGGCGCTGGACGCCCTCGAAGGCGCTTGCGCGCCGGCCAGCCGTTTGTCCGCGCTGCGGGCGTGGCGGTCGCGGCTGCCCCGGCCGGTGCAGGTTTCCGCGCTGGCGGTACTGGCGGCGCTGCTCCTGCCTTATGTCCGGCATGCGCTGCATCGTCCCGCCAGCCAGGCGCCCGGCGGCGCCGGCCATGCGGCGGCACAGCCCCCGCATGTCTGGCGGGATGCGATTGCACAGGCCATGGGCGCCCATGTGGTGCATGGCATAAGCGGCACCAGGGCGCTGCTGGAAGTGTTCCACCAGTTGCCGGTCGATATCGGCGGGTGGCGCCTGCAGCAAGCCGAATGCGAGGGGCAGGGGGCGGCGTGGCGGTGCCGGGCCCGCTACCAGCGGGCGGCGCGCGCGGCCAGCAACGCCGGGTTTCTTGCCGGCGCGCCCAAGGAATGGGCGCTGGAGTTCGCCACGCTGGAGCAGGCCGAAGGCAATTGGGTGACGGCGCCGCACGGGGCGCCGCTGGCGCGGCAAAGGCTGGCATCCAGCGCGGTAACGGAAAACCGCTTGTTCAGCGCCTTGCAGGACCTGCGGCCGGCCTTCAGCCATATTCATATCGGCAAGCCCGCGCCGTTGCTCGCGGCCCTGCCCAAAGATCGCGGGCCGGGCCAGGCGCGCCCGCCCGGCCTGGCCATGCCCTTGCGCCGGCCCATACAAATCAGCGGTCCCTTGCGGTCCGCGAGCCTGCTGCCTCCCGTGGCGGCATCCATTTTCTGGAACCGGGCGCTGCTTGCGCTGGGCGATCTCGCCAAGCCGGCTCTGGCCAGCAGCCGGCTGACGCTTACTTTACAAGGGGTGTTATATGAAATGGAAACCCAGTCCATCGAATCCGGCGAGCGCGCCGTCGCCGATTCCGGCATCCAGGGGGAAGCCGGCGTTGTGCAAGGGGCGCAAAACCCGGCCGATGCGTCCTGAAGCCCTGGCGCTCGCGCTGCTGCTTTGCTGGCCGCCGGCTGCGGCGGTGGCAGCGCCATCGGCGGGCGCGGATCAGGCCGATCAGATGTCCGTGCGCGAGCTCATGCGGCTGGATACCGCGCTGGCGCTGCGGCAACTGCGCGGCGGCCTGCAGGGCGCTGGCAAGCCAGACAATATTCCGCCCGTCTCGCACAGCGGCAAGCTGAAACTGCTGGCCTTGTACGGAGTCGGCAAGCGCCTGGTCGCCGAAGTCATGGTGGGGGGCGAACGCCACGTCTATCTGCGCGACCGAGCGCTGCCGGTGGGCGTGAAGCCTCATCCCTCGACCTACCTGCTGCGCGGCATATCGGGCTCCTGCGTGCAGCTGGAACGCGAAGGCGAGGCGCATACCCTGTGCCTGCAGCCCACGCTGGGGGCGGCGCAATAATGATCAGCCTCTGGACCAGACGGAAAGCCGCAAGGCGCTGGGAAGCCCGCCCCGATGCGATACGCCGGCGTTTCGACGCGGCGGAGGCCGTGCCTATTTCCAACGCCGATGAACTGGCCGCCATGGCGCCGGGCTTTCGGCGCTCCCTGAGCGCGCAGTTCGGTGTCGAAGCTCTGGCCGGCCGTCTCAACCCGGTCCAGCTGCAGGATGACAGCGTGGCGATTTTTGCGCTCGCCGAGCATGTGGCCGGCGACCAGGCCGACGAGCTGGCCCGCCGCATCGCCATATCGGGCTATACGCCGGCCCGGCCCGCCCGCTATGTGCTGGCCGCTCCCTTATTGCTGGCGATAGCTCGCCAGCAAATCACCGCGGGCTCGCTGTCCGGCGCGGCGGATGCGCCATGGGAGCAGGCCCGCACCGCGCTGGCGCATGCCTTCCAGGATTTGATCGAATGGGGGGTCAGGCATGGCGCCAGCGACATACACCTGAATCTGCGGCTGCAAGAGGCCGAATCCGAAGTCAAGTACACCATTTGTGGCCGCTATCTGGCGCCGGAGCGTTTCCGGCGCATGCCGACCAGCACCCTGCTGGATATGCTGTCGGTGGCCTGGATGGATATACGCGGCGGCAATGGCGCGGTATTCGATCCCCACACCGAGCAGCAGGGCAGCATGGCGAGGCGGGTGGATGGGCGCGAAGTCATGCTGCGCTGGGCCTCGCTGGCCGCTGAGGCCGGCCCCAGCGTCTGCCTCAGGCTGCTCCAGCGGGATGCGGCCGCCCGGCTGCCCGACCTTGAACAACTGGGCTATCTGCCCGACCAGATACAGCTCATCGACCGCGTCATGCTGTCCGAAGGCGGCGCGGTCGTCTTTGCCGGAACAGTGGGGTCGGGCAAATCCACCAGCCTGGCCTCCCTGATCGCGCGCCTGCCGGGGCATCGCAAGGTCGTCACCATGGAAGACCCGGTCGAATATGAGATACCCGGCGCCATCCAGAACAGCCTGGCCCGCAGCCTGGACGCCGACGCGCACGACAGCTATGCCGCCAAACTGCGTGCCCTCAAGCGCTCCGCCATGAGCGACGTCCTGCTTGGGGAAGTGCGCGATCGCGAAACCGGGCGCGCCTTCATGGACCTCGCGGGCGCGGGAGTGAACGTCTACACCACCGTGCATGCGCCGTCCGCGGCTTTGATTCCGCAAAGGCTGGCGTCCGACTTCATCGGCGTGTCGCGGGATTTTCTGGCAACGCCGGGCATGCTCAAGCTGCTGGTATTCCAGGCGCTGCTTCCGGCGCTCTGCCGGCACTGCGCATGGCCCGTACAGCGGCTGCTCGAGACCGGCGGGGAGCATCTGGATGGCCGGCGCCTGAGCGGCAGACAGTGGGCGGAATGGCTGGAAGGCGTGCAGGCGCTGTATTCCGGCGACATCAGCAATCTGCGCATACGCAACCCGCAGGGTTGCGGCACGTGCCGGCAGCCTTCCTTGCCCGAATTGAATGGCTATGCGGGCCGCAGCGTGGCCGCTGAAATCCTGGAGCCGGGGCTGGGCGGGCAGCCTTCCCGCTCGGCCATGGATTGCGCCATGCTCAAGGCGTTCCGGGGCGATATAGATCCGCGCGATATCGAAGTGCGCTTCCATGCATTCGAAACACAGCGCCTGAAAACCAGCTGGCGCGGCGCCGGCCTTGCGCCGGCGCCGCGCTTATGGGCCGTGACATGATGACTGCCGATCCGCCGGCGTACCGCGCATCATGGTGGCGGTCGATCAGGCTGGCCTTCGATCGGCAGCGCTTTCTTGCGCTGCGCGCCGATTACTACGACTACCTTGCCTGTCTGCTCGGCGGCATGCAAGGCCGCCGCAGCCTGAAGGATGTCTTTGAAATGGACGCGCGCCGATACGGGCCTTCGTCTGTGCGGGGCCGGCTGTCGGCGTATTGGGCCCTGGCCTATCAGGCGGCGGGGGGCGACTTGCACGCCACCTGGCAGGGCAGTGTGCCCGACAGCGAACTCGCGCTGGTACGCAGCGCCCAGGCGTTCGGCAATACGGCCCTGATCAGGACGCTGGACGAATTGGCCGCCGCCGTGCGCCTGACGCAGCAAGCCCGGGGCATACTCGTATCCACCTTGTGGACCGCGGGTTTTGCCATGTTCTCCCTGCTTGCCATGGTGCTGGCCGTGCCGTGGTTCACGGCTCCGCGCCTGCAGCAGGTATTTTCCGGCCTGCCGCGCGACTATCACGGGCCCCTGGCCCGGGCGCTCTGGCGCTTCGCCGATCAGGTGCACGCGCACGCTCCTCTGGCGATCGTGCTGGCGGCCGCGGCGGTCTATCTGGTGCTTTGGTCCCTGCCCAACGCCGTCGGCTCCTTGCGCCGCATGCTGGACCGGCACGGCGTCTGGCGGCTGTATCGCCATCTTTGCGCCCTGCGTTTCCTCGGCCTGCTGGCTATTTTGCTGCGCAAAGATGCGGGCGGGGCGGTGCAGTGGCGCGCCGCGCTGGCCGCGCAAGGGGGCGGCGCCACGCCATGGATGGCCAGCCACATACAGCGCATGCTGGCGCGCGTCGATGGAGGCATGGCCGGCGCCCAGGCGCTGGATACGGGCCTGCTCGACCGCGAGCTGTTCTGGTTTTTCTGCGACATGGTCATGGCGCGCGGCTTGCCGGCCGGCCTGGCGCTGTCCGTGCAGCGCCTGCGCAATCAAATATTGGGGGAAGTGGCCCGGCAGGCCATGGCCTTGCGCTGGGGCATGTTGCTGGGCTGCCTGGCCAGCCTGATGGCGCTCTGCGTGTGGCACTACGCCGTGATCGATGAACTGCGGCGTTCCCTGATGCTTTTCTACGCAGGTCAATAGGGACCTGCGCATTTTCCAAGGAGTCTACATGTCCGCCGATATCCAAACCGCCCAACAGGGTTTTTCACTGATCGAGGTATCCATCGTCACGGCCATCGTGCTGCTCATGGCCATCATCGGCGTGCCGGCCATAGGCGGCTATGTCGTTGAAAACAAGGTGCCCAAGGTGGGCGAAGAGCTGGCCCGCTTCATCCTGCAAACCAAGGTGAACGCGCCCGGCGGCACAGCTGCGCCTTATTCCGGTATCGATACATCGAATTTCGCCAATATGGTGCGCGGATCCAGCGTCTTTTCGCTGACGGGCACGGAATCGGCCGCCCGCGTCCTGCATGGGCTGGGAACCGACGGAGAGGTGGCCGTCGCCGAGGCTGCCTCCGGCGCCGCGTTTTCCATCACCCTGTCCAAAGTCCACCATGCGGCCTGCCCATCCATCGCTTCCGTCATGCAAAGGGTGGCGGATATCATCACCGTGGCGGCGGAAGGGCAGGCCGCCACCACGGTCAAGGATGCCAACACCTCTTATAGCGCACTGGCAACGGAATCCCGCTGCGGCAAGGGCGATATCAATACCTTCGTCTTTACCGCAAGCTAGGGCCGCTATGCAAATCCGAACGCAGCGCGGCTACCTGCTGCTGGAGCTGCTGGCGGCCATGCTGCTGGCGACGCTGCTGGCCGTCTGGGGGGTCGATGCGATGGTGGGCAGGATCAATGACGCGGCGGCCCAAGCCAGCGCCGCCTGGATGCTGTCGCTGCGGGATGCGTCGCGCCACTACCTGGAGCGCCATGGCGAAGCCCTGAAAAGCGCGGTCCATGCCGCCGACCTGCTCGACAAAGGGTATGCCGACTGGTCGGCGCCCGCCTTGGCCGAATTGCGGGCGGATGGCCTGCTGCCGGCCGGCTTCCCCGGCCGCGCGGCGCTGGCGGGCGCCAGGGTAAGGGTCTTTCGCAGCGCCGCCTGTCCGGGCCAGGGCTGCCGCCTCGATGCGCTGGTCCATAGCGATGCGCCTTTGGTCCGCGCCCCGGCCGGGCACGTCGACGAGCAGGCGGTGGCCCAGTGGATGCTGGCCAGCCAGGGCTGGGGCGGTTCGGTACGGGCGGCCCAGCCCGATCTGATCGGCGGCGCGGCCTTCCGGTTTCCAAACCCGCCCTGGCCGGGCGCCGCCCTGCCGCCCGGGACAGTGGCTTTGACGGTCGCCGGCGCGGTCGCGCAGTCGCAAGACAGCGATTTCCTGCGCGTGGGCGATCATCGCGATCCGGATTTCCAGGGTCCCGCGTCGGTCCAGGGTGATGTCTCGACAGGCGGCGACCTGCGCATCGCCCGGCATCTGCACTTGGGTTCGCAGGCCATGCTGTATGCGGCCTGCGGCCAGGAGGGCGCGGTAAGCAGGGAAGCGGAGGGCGGGCTGGCGATTTGCCGCGGCGGCTCGTGGCGCACGGCCAGCCGCAGCGGCGGCGGCGGGTTTTCCGTCAATCAGATGCGCGGCTGCTACAGCAATCAGGGGGCGTCCACCGCCAATCCTCTTACGGGCAGTTGTTCCTGTCCGGTGGGCTCCGCCATGGTGCAGATTTCCGACAGCGGCCCGCAGGCCTTTCCCGAGGGCCGCACCCTGGGTTATCTGTGCCTGGATTGATATCCGTGCGTCGACTGGCTCTATAATGACTGGTTACCCATATTCACGCCCGTATTTTCCCCAATGAAAACCTCCGAGATACGTCAGAAGTTCTTGTCCTTTTTTGAATCCAAGGGGCATCAGATCGTGCCGTCGTCGTCGCTGGTGCCCGCCAACGACCCCACGCTGCTGTTCACCAATTCCGGCATGGTGCAGTTCAAGGACGTATTCACCGGCAAGGAAACCCGGCCTTATCGCCGCGCCACCAGCGCCCAGCGCTGCGTGCGCGCCGGAGGCAAGCACAACGACCTGGAAAACGTCGGCTATACCGCCCGGCATCATACCTTCTTCGAAATGCTGGGCAACTTCAGTTTCGGCGATTACTTCAAGCGCGAAGCCATACATCACGCCTGGGAATTGCTGACCACGGTTTACAAACTGCCCGCGGAAAAGCTTTGGGTAACGGTCTATCAGGAAGACGACGAGGCGTACGATATCTGGGCCAATGAGGTCGGCGTGCCGGCCGAGCGCATCGTGCGCATCGGCGACAACAAGGGCGCCCGCTACGCATCCGACAACTTCTGGCAAATGGCCGACACCGGCCCTTGCGGCCCCTGTTCAGAAATCTTCTACGACCATGGCCCCGAGGTCTGGGGCGGCCCTCCGGGCTCGCCCGAGGAAGACGGCGATCGCTATATTGAAATCTGGAATCTCGTGTTCATGCAGTTCGATCGCGACGCGGCCGGCAACATGCCGCGCCTGCCCAAGCCCTGCGTGGACACCGGCATGGGCCTGGAGCGCATCGCCGCCGTATTGCAGCATGTGCACTCCAACTACGAAATCGATCTTTTCCAGGCGCTGATCAAGGCCGCCGCGCGCGAAACCGGCGTGTCGGACCTGGGCAACAACTCGCTCAAAGTCATTGCCGACCACATCCGCGCCTGCGGTTTTCTTATCGTCGACGGCGTGATACCCAGCAATGAAGGGCGCGGCTATGTATTGCGCCGCATCATCCGCCGCGCGCTGCGCCATGGCCACAAGCTGGGCCAGCCGGGCATCTTCTTCCACAAACTGGTCGGCGACCTGGTCGCCGAGATGGGCGAGGCCTATCCGGAACTGGCCGCCCAGCAGCATCGCGTCGAGCAGGTGCTGCGCCAGGAAGAGGAACGCTTCAGCGAGACGCTGGAGCACGGCATGAAGATACTCGAATCGGCATTGGCCGGCATCCCCGAGAACGGAACGCTGGACGGCCAGACGCTGTTCACGCTTTACGACACCTACGGATTCCCGGTGGACCTGACGGCCGACATCTGCCGCGAACGCAATGTGCAGGTGGATCTGGAAGGCTTCGAGGCCGCCATGAGCCATCAGCGCGAACAGGCGCGCGCCGCCGGCAAGTTCAAGGCGGCCGAAGGCCTGTCCTACAGCGGCGCGGAAACCCGCTTCGAAGGCTACGAGCGGCTGGAAAGCCAGGGCCGGGTGACGGCCTTGTACGTGGCCGGCACGGCGGTGGAGTCGATCAGCGCCGGCCAGGAAGCCATCGTCGTACTGGATGCCACGCCTTTTTATGCGGAATCCGGCGGCCAGGTCGGCGACTCCGGCGAGCTGCAGGCCGGAGCGGCGCGCTTCCAGGTGGCCGACACGCAGAAGATCCAGAATGGGGTCTTCGGGCACCATGGGCGATTGCTCGAAGGTTCATTGTCGGTGGGCGTTGCGGTGCAGGCGCGCGTCGATACCCAGCGCCGCGCGCGCACGGTGCGCAATCACTCGGCGACCCACCTGATGCATAAAGCCTTGCGCGAGGTATTGGGCGGCCACGTCCAGCAGCGCGGGTCACTGGTGGATGCCGACAAGACGCGCTTCGATTTTGCGCACGACGCCCCCATGACGGCGGAGCAGATCGCCGAAGTCGAGCGCATCGTCAACGCCGAGGTATTGAACAACCGTCCCACCGAAGCGCGCATCATGCCTTATGACGAAGCCGTGCAGGGCGGAGCCATGGCGCTGTTCGGCGAAAAATACGGCGACACGGTGCGCGTGCTGGACATCGGTTTTTCCCGCGAATTGTGCGGCGGCACCCACGTCGCGCGCACCGGCGACATCGGCCTGTTCAAAATCGTCTCCGAGGGCGGCGTGGCGGCCGGCGTGCGCCGTGTCGAGGCCATCACCGGCGACAACGCCCTCAATTGGGTGCAGCAGACCGAGGCCACTTTGACGCGCGCCGCGCGGGCGTTGAAGACGCAGCCCGCGGAACTCGCGGACCGTATCGCCTTGATGCAGAACCAGCTCAAGAGCCTGGAACGCGATCTGGACCAGTTGAAGAGCAAGCTGGCCGCCTCCGCCGGCAAGGATCTGGCGGACAAGGCCATCGTGCTGGAAGGCGGTTCCAGGCTATTGGTGGCCAATATGGCGGGCACGGATCCCAAGGCTTTGCGCGGCATGGTCGACCAGCTCAAGGACAAGCTCAAGTCCGCGGTGGTGCTGCTGGCCGCCGTGGCCGACGACAAGATCAGCCTGGTGGCGGGCGTCACGCCGGATCTGGCCGGCCGGGTCAAGGCCGGCGATCTGGTGGGCATGGTGGCCGCGCAGGTGGGCGGCAAGGGCGGCGGGCGCCCGGACATGGCCATGGGCGGGGGCAGCGATGTGGCCGCCCTGGCGGGCGCCACGGCCAGCGTGGAGGCATGGGTGCGCGAGCGCCTGAAGCCTGAACTGATGGAAGGCGGCCGTGGCTGATCTCGATGCCGGCTTGCCGGCTGCCGACCTGGAGGTGGACGCCTCGGGCCTGAAGTGCCCCTTGCCCATATTGCGTGCCAAGAAGGCCCTGGCTCAGCTTGGAAGCGGCCAGGTGCTCAAAGTCATTACCACCGACACCCATGCGTTGCGCGACTTTCAGGCGTTTGCCAAGCAGACGGGCAATACCCTGGAGGCGCAGGTGGAAACCCCGGCGGGGGCGCTGCATTTTTTGCGCCGGCGCTAAGGCTAAGGCTTTCAAGGGCGCGGATGTGGCGGTGGGCCGCCAGGGCCGGCGCTGCGGAAGGAATGGCCCGGGCCCTGGGCGGTACGGAGCTTTCCATGTTGCTTTTTTGGTTTCACATCCGGTTTGGGTCCAATTGTATTTGCGAAGCAGCGCTGAAAAGTGCTAGAATCTTGTGTTTTTCACAGCATTTTCAAAGGATTAACAATGGTTGTGATTCGTCTAGCCCGTGGCGGCTCGAAGAAGCGTCCGTTTTACAACGTTGTAGCCGCCGATTCGCGCAATCGCCGCGATGGCCGCTTTATCGAGCGCGTAGGCTTTTACAACCCCGTTGGCAACGAAGGCCAGGAAAACCTGCGCATCGCCCTTGACCGCATCGAATACTGGACCGGCAATGGCGCCCAGCTTTCGCCTGCCGTCGCTCGCCTTGTCAAGGAAGCCGCCGCCAAAACCGCGGCCTGATCGTCTACGCGCAAAGCCAGGTGGCCACATCCGTTGATCCGGAGGCCGGAGCTCCCGCGGACCTGGTAGAGCTCGGTCGCATCGTATCGGCTTATGGCGTGCGCGGTTGGGTAAAAGTCCAGCCTTACTCTGCGGACGGCGAGGTCTTGCTTGCCGCAAAAACCTGGTGGCTGAAAGCGCCTCTTCCCGCGGGAAGGCAGGGCGCTTTTTCTTCTGCGGTCGCGGCGGGGGTGCTGGCCAGCCGGCCCCAAGGCGCGACCATCGTCGCGCAGCTCGATTGCGTTCCCCATCGCGAGGCCGCCGAGGCGCTGAAGGGGCATACGGTATGGGTTCCGCGCGCCGACTTTCCCCCGTCCGACGACGATGAATACTATTGGGTGGATCTGGTCGGCTGCCAATTTTTTGGCGAACATGAAGGGCGCAGCGTATTGATCGGAATCGTCGCCGAGGTCATGGACAATGGCGCCCATGCGGTGCTGCGGGTGGGGCGCGCGGTCCAGGGCGCGCAGGGCGAATTGATCCCGCTCTTGAACGCCAGGGGCAAGCCGGTGGAAGTGCTGGTGCCCTTCGTGCGCGCCCATGTGCATACTGTCGACATCGCCCATAAGCGGCTGGAAAGCAATTGGCCGGCCGAGGATTGAATCAACGCCATGCGTTTTGATGTCGTCACGCTTTTTCCCGAGATGTTTTCCGTCGTCCGCGATCTGGGCGTGAGCGGGCGCGCCTGCAAACAGGGTTTATGGTCGCTGGGGCTGTGGAACCCCCGCGATTTCACCCACGATGCGCATCGTACGGTGGATGACCGGCCTTATGGCGGCGGGCCGGGCATGGTCATGATGGCCGAGCCGCTGGAACTCGCGGTGCAAGCGGCGAGGGCGCAGCGGGGCGGGGCGGCGGACCTTCCTGTGGTGCTGATGAGTCCCACGGGCAGGCCTTACGATCAGGCGGCGGCGCATCGCCATGCCGCCGGAGACGGCGCGATTCTGGTTTGCGGGCGCTACGAGGGGGTGGATCAGCGCTTCATCGATCGTTGCGTGACCGAGGAAGTATCGCTGGGGGATTTCGTTCTGTCGGGCGGTGAAATCGCCGCGCTGGCGATCATCGATAGCGTGGTCCGGCTGCTGCCGGGGGTGTTGAACGACGCGGAATCGGCGGTGCAGGATTCCTTCAATCCGGCGCTCAGCGGCTTGCTGGATAGCCCTCATTACACGCGTCCGGAGCACTATCAGGGCATGGGAGTGCCGGCCGAGCTGTTGTCGGGGCATCATCTGAACATCGCCGCCTGGCGCCGCCGCCAGTCCCTGGCCCTGACCGCCGCGCGCCGGCCCGATCTGATCGAGGCCGCCCGCGAGGCGGGGCTGCTAAGCCGGGCCGATGAGGCATTTCTGGCGCAGTTGGCGCAGCGTCAGGATTGAGCACGCGGCGCCGCGTGGCCACAGACCTTATTCAGCCTGTCCGGACTCATCCGCCGGGGCTTGAGCCGCGGCGGGTTTCATATGACCGAGCAAGGCAGGCCAGGCGGCGATCGAAATCAGATGGCAATAGACCAGCATCAGCCAGCCATTGGCGCGCCAGCGCAGGAAGTCCGGTTCCGGCAGCGCATTGAACTTGGCCTCGTCGATAATCTTGAAACCTGAAAGGGTCAGGCGCTGTCCGTCCGGCAGAGTGACGTCCGCCCGGTTTTCGACCAGCAGATCGGCTCCGGCCAGCGCCCGGCAAAATTCGGCCGTGTAGGCATGCTGATTCTGGTACTCGCGACAGAATTCCAGTGCGCTGCGGGTCAGTGGGGTGGGTGCGCCTTCAGCATCGAACAGCGGATTCTCGCTGCTTTCCGTTATGTTTTCAGCGGCCATATCCGCGCAAAGCGTGAATTGGCTCTGATCGGCGTTTTCCATGAAAATGAACGGATAACGGCGAATATAGGCAGGGATATAGGTATTGGCGCGCCATTGGCCGGCGTCATCGATGAACAGGTTTTCCTCGCCCCGCAAGCCAAGCACGGCTACCGGCGAAGGCTGCGGCCCCTCGGTGAACACAATGGGAAAATGCCTGCATGCGGTGGCCATTTCGCTGGCGATCAGCGGAACCGAGTTGGCGCCGGCGGCAAAACCATAGCCGGGCTGTTTCGCCAGGGAAAGCTTTGCATGGAGCCCGGCCTGCAAAGGTTGGGGCTGCCGGTAAAAGAGGGGAAGCGGCGTGGAAATCATGGTGTCTTGAAGGGATTCGGTTGCTTGCTTCATTGGTGCTCGGCATCGTCCGACTGATCGTTTTGGCCGGCATGGGGCTCGCCCCGCAGCCGCGTGCCATCGAATTGCGCCAGCGTCAGTACCTGTGGGTCGCGGTAGGGCGCAAGCGCGTCCGGACCGACGCCTTCAGGCTGCACTGCATGGCGGAATAAGGAATCGGCGCCCGGCGTGCTGGGTACGATGGTTTGCGGCGTCGTCCCCGACGTGATGCGGTTGATCGTGTCGGCCGTCACAGGACCCCAGGGCATGCCGTTGATGTAGTAGGGCGGCCCGACCAGTGCGCTGGTGATGTGTTGCGCGGCTTGTGCGTTGTCATAGCCGGCGACCGTGCCGTACATGGTGGCAGAACCGGCATTGGGCACGATCAGCTCCGTGACGTTGATCTTGTACCGCGTGTCGCCGTTGTTCAAGCCTATGGTTTGAGCGCCGGTTCCCGAGGCCATGGTCAGCCGGGTGTCGGGGCCGTACAGGCCGGCTATGGTAATTGCGCCATCGGTCTTGATGCTGGCCGTTCCCGAAGGCAGGGACGCCAGCGCGGTGATGGAAATAGGCCCTTTGGCCACCTGCAGGCTGGCGGGCAGCCGCAAGGCGCCACCGCCTGTTTGCGTGAAGCCGGTTGCCGCGTTCACCGCTCCGTCCTGCGCGAACCTGATGGTGCTCGCGGCCTTGTTGTTCAGGGCAATCGCACCCGTGCCGGCCGTCACGGCCTGGTCAAAGGTGAAATCGCCGCCGCTCATGGCGATGCCGCCTTCGCCCAGCGCCGTTACTGTCCCGTGGAACGTGGACGAGCCGCTTTCGAGCTGCACGATGCGGTAGGCGCTCAGGGCATTGTTGAACACGATGGTATTGCGGGCGCTCAGCGTCAGGTCGCCCAAGCCGGTCGCTTCACCCTGGACGTTGATGGAGTCCGCCGCACCGAGAGACAGGTTGGCAAGATCGGCGCTGCTCAGCGTGTCGGCGAATGTGATGCCGGCCTGCCGGCTTTGCAGGGCTTGCTGCCCGCTCAAGGTGACAGGGCCCTGGTAGGCTTGCTGACCCAGCGTGGTGATGGATCCTTCGCCCAGCGTGGTCTTGCCATGCACGGTCAGGCCGGCCAAGGCTTGAGCCTTGCCGATATCGCCCGCCAGGCCGGCATCGCCGTTGATGGCCAGCACGGCGCTTGCGCCCGCTGCGCTGTCGGCGCCGCCGGCAAACGTGATCAGCGAGCCGTTCAGGCTTATGTCGCCTTGCAGGACGACATGCCCGGCATAGTTTTGCGCCCCGGCGGTGTGAACACGGCTCTGGCGCAATGCGGTGGTGCCGCCGACGGTGAAGAACGCCAGCGCCTGGTCGATGGTGCCGATATCGCCTGTAATGTCGGCATTGCCGGCAATGCTCAACGAGGGCGCTGCCGCGTCGTTTGTCGACATCAGCATGAGCATGGGCATGGCGGCAACAGCACCCTGCTTCAGCGTGATGGTCGTGCCGGCCAGCGTCGCATCATGCTGCAATTGCAGTTGCCCATTGTAGGTCTGCCCGCCGGTGGTATCGACCCGGCCCCCCGCCACCCGTGCGTCGCCATCGACATGCACCGAGTCGGCATAGACCAGGTCGCTGAAGAAGGCGCCGTTGGCGGTATCCAGCGTCAGGCTGCCCAGGCGTCCCGCGGCATCCGAGCCGACCGCGGCGTCAAAGCGGACGGAGCCGGTTCCGGCATGAATCGCTAGATCGCGGCCGCCGCTCAGCGTGTCATGGAACTGGATGTCGCCATCCAGGCTGGACAGCCTTTGATTGCCGCTCAGGATGGCGGCGCCTTCAAAAATCTGATCCCCTATGGTGGCGATGGACCCGGCGCCCAGTGTGGCGGCGCCGCTGACCGTCAGGCTGGACAAGGCCGCGTTTTTGCCGATGTCTCCGGCCAGGCCGGCATCGCCATTGAGGGTCAGCGCGGCGTTGTTGCCGGGCGCCATGTTGCTGTCCGCGCCTCCGGCCAAGGTGATCAGCGACCCGTTCAGGCTCGTATCGCCGCCCAGCGCCACATGTCCGCCGTAGTATTGCGCACCCGTGGTGTAGACATTCCCGCTGTTCATGGCCGTGGCGCCACTGACGCTGAAGGCGGCCAGGGCTTGCTCGGCGGCGCCGATGCCGCCGGTGATATCCGCCTTGCCAACGATGGCCAGGGACGGGGCGGCCACCGGCGCCAGCGTGAGCATGGGCGCCCAGGCAACAGCGCCGTCCTTCAACGCAATGGTGGTGCCGGCCAGCGTCGCATCATGCTGCAAGCGCAGTTGCTCATTGTAGGTTTGCGTGCCAGTGGTATCGACGCGGCCGCCCGAGACCACCACAGGCCCGTCCGCGGTGACCGATTCCGCGTAAATCGCGCCGTTGAACTCCGTTCCGCCGGTGGCCAGCGTCAAGCCGCCAAGGCGGCCCGCGCCATCGTTGCCCACGTCGCTGAAGTAGGCGGCGCCGGCCCGAACTGCCAGGTCATGGCTGCCGCTCAGCGTGCCGTCGAAGATGATGTCGCCGCCGCTGGACGTCATGGCTTGGCTGCCCGCCAGCGCAACGGCGCCGGCGTAGCTCTGATCGCCGGTGGTGTAGATATGATTGCCGTGCAGTGTGGCATCGCCACTGATGCTGAAGCGGGTCAGGGCGAGCTCGGCAGAGCCGATATCGCCCGTGATGTCGGCGCCGCCGGCGATGGTCAGCGCCACTGCCGCGGGCGCCTCCGCCCCCACCACGGCGCCTTGCGCCAAAGTAATGGTTGAGCCGGTCAGCGTGGTGTCGTCATGCAATTGCAACTGCCCGTCATAGGTTTGCGTGCCGGCTGTTGTGACCGAGGTGTCTGGGCTTAGCAAGCTGATGCGCCCATTGACGCCGGCGTGGATCTCCAGGTTGGCGCCGCTATCGCCCGCCAGGTTGATATTGCCCATGATGTCGACCCCATCGGCGGCGCGAAGGGTCACATTGCTGCCTTGGCTCAAATCGAGGCCATGGTCGAGGACGATGGGGCCTGTTTCAGAGTGCAGGCTGACATGGCCTCCTCCGTTGCCGGTCGACAGCCCTGTGCTGCTGAACACACCGTTCGTCGCGGAGATGTCGATATCGCCATCGGCCGTGGATATCTGGCCCAGATTCAGGCTGGCGCCCAGCGTGCCATGGTGCAGGTACAGCGAGCCTGGTCCCGTCACAGAGGCGGTCACCACGCTGTCGCCGGGGGAACTGATCTGCAGCGCTTCTTCCTGCGTGCCTATGCCATGGGCGGCGGAAAGCGTCAATGCCCCCGTGCCCGTGACCGTGCCGTCCTCGGACAATATATGGCCGCTCGTCGCATCCAGCGTCAAGGTCTTGCCGGCGCCTGCCCTGAGTTCGCTGCCGCGCGCCAGCAGGTCGCCGGTCAGGGCGGTGACCGATACATTGCCGGTGGAAGAAATCCGGTCCAGGGTCAGGCTACCGTTCTGAACCAGGGTGATGTTGCCGCCCGAACCTGTGCTGGCATCGACCCGGCCCACCTGGGTATTCAGATTGATATGGGGAGCCTGGTCGTCGTGGCTGCGGTTGGCGCTGACCTTCAGCGCCTCCGCAGTGATCAGCGAGCTGCTGCCGGAACTGTTGGTGATCGAGCCTGCCGTGCCGGTCACGGGATTGGTCGAAAGCGCGACCGATCCGGAGGCGACGTCAATCTGGCCCACCCGAATTGCGCCGATGGCGCTGTATTCGAAATTCAGGCCGCTGGCGTCGGTCAGCGTCGTCAGGGTCGTGGTGTTGCCGCTGTCGGTCGCCATAAAGTAGCTGAAGCCGTCGACGCCATTCAAGCTCATGCTGCCGCCGCTGCCGCCGGTGGCGGAGGTCTGGCGCAGTATGCGCAAGTCGCTCATGTCGGCGGCATTGTCGATATAGAAGCTGCCCGGCGTTGCAATGGTCAGCGACGGCGCGTCGATATTCAGGCGTGTGCCGCTGCCGCCTATGCGGCGTCCGCTGCCGTATTTGGCGGTCAGGCTGACATGCTTGCCTTCGATTGCATTGCAGCCGTTGATGGCGTTGATATCGCCGTATGTGGAAGTCAGCGACACATCGCCATGGACGCTTTGGATGCTGCCTATCGACAGGTTTTGGCCGGTGTGGCCGCCCGCGGTCAAAGTGATATCGCCGTCCGCGCTGACGTTTTCGGCCTTCAGGCTATTGCTTTCGCTGAGCGCGATGCTGCCCAGGGCGCCGCGATCATTGGCGCGCGCTTCGGCACTGAGTGTGGTGGTGCCGCTGCCTTGGGCACTGAGCGAAAGGGCGCCGGCGTTGCCGATGGAACCCGAGGCCTTCAGGACGACGCTGCCGGTGCCGATCAGCTCGCCGCTGAGAATCGAGCCGCCATCGTTGAGCACCGACAGTCCGTGGCCGTTCAGGCTGATCGTGCCCAGGGCGATGTCGCCCTGGCTGTTGGTGATGGTACTGTCGTCGTAAGCGGTGATTCCGTTCAAGCGGGTGTGGTCATTCAGCGCCAGGTGGACGCCGCCGCGGCTGTTGGCGGACAGCCCGTCAACCCGGGTGTCGATGGCATTGTCGCGGGCGCCGATGGCGCCGGTCTGCGCCGTCATGGCCAGGTTGGCGGCATGGGCCAGAGTCTCGCGGTCGTCGTCGTCAGTAATATCGCCGCGGGCGGTGAGGCTGATGTTGTCCAGGCCGCCCAAGTCGATATCGCCGACCTTGATGCCGCGATCACTGATTACGGTCAGAGCCATCCCCGCCGTGTCCTGGATGTCTTCCAGGAACAGGCTGCCGCCATCATCGGAGGCGTTGAAACTCCAGCTTTCGCCGCCGTGACGGGCGACGGAACTGATGGCATAGCTGCGCTCCTCATCGCCGCGGCTGTCTATCGACAGGGCGTCCAGATGCCTGTTCGATGCGACATACACACTGCCGCTGTTGGTGATGGACAGTTTGGGGGCGCTCAGGTTCAGGACCGTGTCGTCGTCGCCTATGGTGTCGTCATTGTCAAGGCTGAGGGTTTGCAGCGTGATATGGCTGGCGGTGATTGAATTCTCCGCTTGGCCGAACAGGCTGCCCGCGTTGTTGCTCAAGGCGACGGTGCCCTGGGGGCTGACGTCGATGGTGCCGATGTGCTGATCCAGATGGTGGCTGAGCACACTGAAATTCAGCCCGGAGCTATCGACGACATTGTTTATCTTGATGCCTCTGTCCGCGTCTTGGCCCACGTTGAATACAAGCCCGGTCGCACTGATATCGTATTGACGATCGGACGGACTGGCGCTGCTGATTTCCAGGGCCAGGCTGGACAGGTCGAGATCATTGTGCACGGCCATGTCGCCGCCGGCGCGCAGGCTCAGTCCGTAGGCGGTGGTGTTGATTGCGTTATTTTGACCGCCAATGTTCTGGTCCGCCCGCAGCGATATCGTGCCGGCTGTGATGTGGGCATCGGGGTCAATATTGGCAATCGACGCATCGGAGCTTGTGCTTGCGGCGGTCAGGCTGATACTGCGGCCGGCGCCGGCATTCAGCACCCCGACATTCACATTGGTGTCGGTGCTTAGCGTGAAGTCGATGCCTGTGTCGTCGGCCAAACGGCTGATGTTGTAGGCGGACCCGGTATCTTCAATGTCCAGATCCAGCCCGGACGCCTGCACTTGCACGACATTGCTGCCGACGCCGTCATGCCTGGAGTCGATGTTCAGCGAAAAAAGGTTGCTGCCGTTGTTCACATACAAGTCTTGGCCGGTACTTGTGCTGAGCTGCCGCGTATCGGTCAGCAAGGCCGTGCCATCGGCGCCGATGGATTCCTTTGCCTTCAGTTCCAGAACGGGTGCCGCATAGCGGCTGCCGCTGCCTTGCAGTATGGAGCCCGCGGTGGCGCTTACCGAAGCGCTGCCGCCGGAGCGGTTGTCCAACAGGGTGAGTGTTTTATTGTTGGACACGCGCAGGCTGGAAACGACGTTGGAGGACAGCTTGTCGACGCTGATGTACAGCGGTTTGTTTGAAGACGGGTTGTAAATTCCTTGTACCGTATTGCCCTTGAGTGTCAGGGTTCCGGTGGAGATGTCGGGTTGAGCGGCGTTGTCGCTGACGCCGTAAATGGTGCTGGTATCCAGGGTAACCGAACCGCCGGCGCCCGTTGAAATATTGTCGACCGTCAGTGCGCGATCGGAAGCGATGGATAGCTTCAGTCCGTTGGCCGTATTGATGTTGCTCAGCAGCAGGCCGCTGGGCGAATCCGTAACATTAAAGGTCAGTCCGTCCGAGCTAAGGTTGTAAGTATTGACCGTGCTTCCTGATGAACTGTTATGCAGTGCGCGCAAGGACAGGTCGGTCAGCGTGCTGTCGGTATTGTTGACATAGACGCTCTCCGCCGAGGCCAGCGACAAGTTGGTGGTGGCGGTTCGGATTGCTGCGCTTTGTGTCCCTATGCTGCCGTTGAGGCCGCTGGCGTCCAGGCTGATGCGGCCGGCGATGATCCACGAATTGTCATCAAGATTCCTGATGGTCGGATCGAAATGGGGCGACGCATAGCGGGACGTCAAGGACACCGAGCCCGCGCCGGTGTCGATATTGCCCACCGTGATGCTCGCGTCGGTATTGACGGTCAGGTTTGTACCGTTCAGCGTGGCGTTGATGGTCTGGCTGCCGTCGATGCTGACATCGCTTATGCTTAATAATCTGTTGCTGCCCAGCCTGTGGAAGCTGTAGGTGTTGTCGACGGGTGTTGCGCTGGATGCGTCGCGGCGCGACAGGTACAGCTCGACGCTGTCCAGCGGCCGGTTGTTGTTGTCGATGAAGACGCTGCCGTTGCTCTCGAGCTTCAGGTTCGATGTGTACAGGCGCAGCGCCCCGGAGGACGAACCGATGGCCCCGGCGGGGCCGGAGGAGCCCGTGCCGATGGCCGACAGATCGACGGTCTGGGCGATGACTCGATCGCTGCTTCCCGCCTTGCTGCTGATGCTCGAGTTGACGCCTCCGCCTGAGGTGGCCAGGGTGACCGTTCCCGTGCCGCCGACATTAATGCTGTTCACTTCTATGTTCTTCCGGCCCGAGAAACTGAACTTCAGGCCACTGCCGACCACGGTTCCGAGATGCTGGGTGGCGCCGCTATCGGAAAGGGCGTAGGCCTGGCCCTGGGCGCTGATGCCGAAGCGGCTGGCGGAGCCCGCCGAGACCGAACTGTTCGTGCTGGTGATGTCCAGGCTTTTCAGAGCGGTGTCGCTGTCCACATAGATGTCGCGGCCCGCCGTCAAGGTCAGGTATTCCGTGCCCTTAAGCTCGAGTGCCGCGCTCTCTTCGGTACCGCCGTCTCCTATGGATTGGCCGGCCGACAGCGTCACGGTTTTGGCGGCGATATGGTGCGTGGCGTCCTGGCCGACGATGTTGCCGCTTCGGCTGTCCAGGCGCACCACACCTTGGGCGCCGGTCTCGATCTGGCCCACGACGATGCTGCCGCTATAGTCGGTGAAACCGAAATCCAGGTCGTGGCCGGTTCCTCCCGAGATCGCTTTCAGCTGGGTTGCGCCGCCGCTCTGGCTGATGTCGAAGCTTTGGCCGTCCGCGGAAAGCTCGTAGGAAGCGTTGTCGTCGTAATGGGTTCGCGTAATATCCAGGCGCTGGAAGGCCTGTGCATTGGTCAGATTGATGTCGCCGCCGCTCGTCAGGCCGAGGTCCGGCGCGTTTACCGCCACGGCCGCTGCACTGGTGCCGATGGAGCCGGAGGCGGCCGACAGCGTGATGATGGAGACGCCGCCCACGCCGGTGCTGACTACCGCTGTATTCTGGTCGCCGTCGTCGCGCAGGCCGTTACCGTATTCATTGACAATGCTGACCGCGCCGCCGCTCTGAACGTCGCCCAGAATGGTGGTGCCGTAAGTCTGTCGGTAGCTGAAACTTCCGCCCGCCTCGATCTCGGCGAGCGTGATGCTTTCGATGTCATTGTTGTTCGCACGCAGATGAATGTCGCCGCTGGCCTTTGCGTTGATGCGCGCACTGCCGACCAGCTTCATGGCGTTGACGGCATCTCCTATGCTGCCATGGTCTGCCGTCAGCGTAATGGTCCCGCCGTTCGCTGCGGTAATGCTGCTGTAGTAGTCTTGCCTCAAGTCGCCTTGCAGCGCCTCGATTTCAACCGATCCGCCGCCCGCATAAATTTCCTTCAGGTTGACGATGCCGGCGTAGTTGGTCGATCCGCCTGGGCTGGGCAGCCGCACATAGACCCCACCGGATTCGGCGTGCGCCTGGAGCGAAGAGGTCTGGATGTCCAGATGCTTGTTTTCACCCGCCTGGCCGATATTCCCGCCCGCCGACAAAGAAACCGAGTTGGCCAGCAGAATGGTGGTATTGCTCTCATCGTCCAGAATGGCGCTTTCGCCGCCTTGTGCGGTCAGGCCGATCGTGCCGCCATGGCCGGCATCGATGCTGCCGACCGTCATGCTGCGGTCACCATTGAAAGAAAAATTCAGATAGCTGTCGCGGACTTCATTGAGACGGTAGCCGTCCGCATCGTCCTCGATATCGAAGGTCAGGCTGGGCGCGCGCACTTGCAGGGTATTGGCGCCCGAGGGGCTTAAGGCGTGCCCGTGGGTGATATTCAGGGAGCTCAAGTCGCTGATGCTGTCGACGTGCACATCGCCGCCGCTGACCAGCGTCAGCGAGGATGTATCGGTTTCGACCGCCTTGCCTGGCGCGCCGATGCTGCCTTGAGAGGCGCTCAGCGCAATAGCGTTGCCCGCGACACGGGTATCTGCAAGGTTGTCGTCGTGGATGTCGCCCAGCGTGCTGGTCAGCGATACCGGGCCATTGGCCTTGATGCTGCCCAATACCAGGCCGCGGTCGCCGGTGAAGGAAAGCCCCGACAGCGACGTGCTGTAAAGCTGCTTTAACTGGTAGGCGGAGCCATCGTCCTGGACACCGAAACCCAGATGGGGCGAGGCGATATGGATGGTGTTCTGTTCCTGGCCCGCGGCATGTGTGTTGCCGATGGTCAGGCTGGTCAGTGTCTTCTGGCCATTGTCGATATGGATATTGCCGCCGCCATTGACGGTGAGCGAACTGGTGACGGTGCTGATGGGCCGGTCTGTGCTGCCCAGGTGGTCGCGCGCGGTCAGCTGGACGTTCTGGCCCTGCAACAGCGCATTGCCTTCGTTGCCGAAGATGCTGCCGGCCTGGGCATTCAGCGACAGTGTGCCGGCATTCAGAAAGCTATCGGCGCCCAGGGTAATATCGCCGGCCGTCGCCGTAAACCGCACTTGCCCAGTATTCGACCCCAATAGCCCGTCCAGCGTCACGGCGCCATGCTGCTCGATGTAAATACTGCCCGCCTCGGCCTTCAGCGTGTTGGCGGCGGTGTTCAACGTTTGCGATGACTCGCCTATCGTATAGCCGCCATTGCCGCCGGACGCTTTCAGCGTGACGGTGTCGCCGCTGATCAGCGTGGCGCCGGACTGCGCCCGTAGGCCGCCCGCCGTGCTTGTGAGCGCGACCGAGCCCGTGCTGCCCATGTCCACGGTGCCGATGCTCAGCCCGCGATCGCCGGTGAACAGGAAGGCCAGTCCGTTTTGCGCAAGCGTGTTGAGAGAGTAGCTGCTGATGCCGTCGATCAGGTTGAACGTCAACCCGGTGGAGTCGATTTGATAACTATTGACGCCGTTGTCGGCGTGGTTGCTGACAATGGCAAGCCTGCTCAGTGTGGCTTGGTTGTCGATGAAGAGGTCGCCGCCCGTAGTGAGGCTGAGCTCATCGGTGTCGGTGCGCAGGGCCGACGCCGCGGCGCCGACGTCGCCCAGCCGGGCCGACAGCGTGACGGTGTCGCCCGTGAGCAGCGGGCGCGCGTCCGCCGTGCTGTTTCGAATGGATCCGGAATTGCTTTGCACAGTGACCTTGCCGGCGCCGGCATTCAGGTCGCCCGCAAGCCGGATACGGCCGGCTGCCGTCAGCGTGATGTCGCCGCCATTGGAGCTGAGCTTGCCGATGTTGTCCAGCGTGCCGCCTTTGCCCTGGGTCAGGGCATCGGCCTTGAGCCGGGCGCCCGCCGCCACCTTGACGCTGGACGATTTGCCGCTGAAGGCGGCCGCGCCATTGTCGGGAGCCGCTCCCAGGCTGCCCAAGGCGATCTCGCCGCCGCCGGCTGAGCCCGAAACATCCAGCAGCGCTTGTCCGGCCACCGCCACATGCTGGCCTGTGACAACGATTTTCCCGCCTTGCTGGCCAGCCGCTGCGCCGCTGGCATTCAGGGCGCCGCCCACGGCCACCACGCCGGCTTGGCCGCCGGACAACACGATCTTGCCGTTCTGGCTGCCCACCGAGGTGGCGCTGATGATGCCTGTGGTGTTGATGACGTTGTCGACGACGCTCTTGACCGCGCTGGCCGTCAGCAGGACGGTGCCGCCGTCGGCCTGGATCTTGCCGGAGTTATCGACCAGCGCGACAGGTTTGCCGCTGGCGTCCCTGGGCAACTGATCGACCACCGATCCGGCGTCGAAACTGAGCAGGCCGTCGCCCTGGAAATCCAGGGTGAAGCTGTTGGCGCCCGCCAGGGCCACCTTGCCCAGCTTGGCTTGTATGACGCCGGTGTTCTGGACGGCGGGCGCCACCAAGGCGGCCAGGCCGCTGTCTTTGATGCTGATCTGTCCTTCATTGATGACCTGCACGCCCGGCTTGGCCGAAGCCTGGGCAAAGCGGTAGCGCCCCGCCATGAAATCATCGTCGCGGATATTGGCCGTCGTGGCGACCAGGCCGCCCACGTCAACCCGCGAACCTGCGCCAAACACGATGCCATTGGGATTGACCAGCATGACGGTGCCATTGGCGTTCAGGCTGCCATATATGGCCGAGGGGTCGTTGCCGACCACGCGATTCAGCGTAACGCTTTGGCTGCCAGGCTGATTGAAATTAACCGTCTCGCCTGGATTGATGCCGAATTGCTGCCAATTGATGATGGCTTTGTCGCTGGCCTGGTTGATATTGACCGTATTCGGACCATGATCGATGCTGGCCTTTCCAGCAACGACTTGCCCCCCGAGGGATTGGCCTGTGCTCCGCCCGACAGCACGGACCCGATCAGGACCGCGAGTGTGCTGAGCGCCGGCACGGCATGCGCGCGCTGGCCTCGGTGGCGGTAGGTGCTGCGGGAGGCTATGCTGGCCGAACGCTTGCCCATGCGGGCTACATCGCGCTTTGTCATGATGCGGTTTCTCTTTTGGAGCTTAGAAGTTGGTCGAGATACTGAAGAAAATACGGGGGTGCTTGTTGTTTCGCGTGCCTACCACCGGATTGATGGGTTTGGCGATTTCCACGGTGGCAAATAGATTCTTGCTCAGGTTGGCACGCATGCCCGCCCCGAAAGAAGAGAGGGAAGCGCGTTCGAGTTCGGGCGCATCTTTGTGCGTCCACAGCTTGCCTCCATCGATAAAGCCATACAGATGCGAGCCATGGGGCAGGAAACTATTGGGCAGGGCATAGCGCACTTCCAGCAACGCGGCAATACCTTTGTCGGCCGACATTTCGCCGTAGTCATAGCCCCGGCCGAAGCTGCCGCCGCCCAGTGCAAACTCTTCACTGGCCAGCAGCTTATGCGGGGAGTACTGACCCGCCAGCGCCGCCACCAGGCTGATGTTCTCGCTGATCTGCTGCAGTCGGGTGATCTCGGCCGTGACCTTGAAGAAGTCGCTGCGGCCATTGGCGCGCGAAGCCAGCGGAGCCCCATTTTTGGTGGCGCCCAAGCCATGCAGACCCTGATGCAGGGTGCCGCGCACAGCGGTTATGCCGTTCCAGCTGTCGGTACGGTCGTAGCTCAGTCCCAAGCGCGCAATGCGCAACCGGTCGCGGGTGAAAGCCGTTTGCAGGATGTCGGTGCTGACATCCCGGGCTTCGAATTGCCCCATCAAGCGCAAATTCTGCAAGCGCGACCGGATCAGAGGATGGGTCACCGTCGCGGTATAGGCGTAGACATCGCTTTCGACATCGAGGTCTTTCAGTTCCCGCCCGGGAAGGCTGTTGGCGTAGGCCGCGTTCAGGCCCAGCGTGGTGCCGCTGTCGTTCAGCAGCATGTCGTATCCGGCGTTCACCGATTTGCTGCGGCTGAAGGGGTTGTTGATACGACCGCTCACGGTCAGACGGTCGGCGCGTCCGCCGATGGAGTTGAGCGACACGCTGCCCACCAGTTCGCCCGAGCCCAGGTAGGGTGAATTGCGATTGTCGACACCCAGCGAGGCATCGACCAGCTTGCGTTCGCTGCGCACGACCAGGATGGAGCCGCCGGTTTCAGTGGGTGACGGTTCCAGCGTGGCGCGCACAGCCAGGCCGGGCAAGTCGTTGGCCAGCAGCAGTTGGCGTTCGATTTCAGCCACGCTGACCGGCCGCATGCCGCGCAGGCGATTGACCAGCTTTTCAACGGCGGCGCGAGCCGGCCCGATATTGCCGTCATAGGTAACGTCTGAAATAAACCCTTCGACCACGACAATGCGGAAACGGCCACCTTCGATGGTTTGTTCGGGCACGATGACGCGTGTCGTGACATAGCCGTCGCCCCGATAGCGCAGCTCGATCTGGTTGGCTACCTGGAAAGCTTGGGCAACCGTGATGCTGGTGCCCAGCAATTTTTCATACAAGGGCAGCAGTTGTTCCGGCGAGTAGCGCGTGACCCCTTCGATATCGACTGTATGCAGCGTGAAGTTGAGTTTTTCGGCGCCAGCAGGGGCTTGGGTGGCTTGCCCTTCTGGTACGGCAACGCGCGGAACGGCGGGGGCCTTGGTCGGCATGGCCGGCTCGGGCACTTCGCGGCCAGGCTCCGCCGCCGACGGCAGCTGTATGGGCAGCGTTTGTCCCATGGCGGGCGCCGTGGCTGCCAATACAGCAAACATCGGTAACATGTATTGTTTGGTGAAATGATAAGTAATCGGCCAAATGGCATCGGCCATCTGAGAGAGGAGAGATAAGTGGGCGGTTGAGCGTGGCATAGAGAGCGGCTATAAGTCGTGATGTGCGCGGGAAGTTCTATTACATATATATTAGTATATTCCTATTTAGTTACATAATATTTTTTTAATCGCCCAGCAGTTTTTAGTTGAGAATAGAAGTGTTGCGCTTCGCTTCCCAGGAAGTGTCCGCGCACAGAGTGCGGCGCCACGGGGAAAAGAACGGCGCGAAAAAATTTTGGCTTATCGAGTGTATTTGTTGCGCCGCCGCTACAGCGGCGGCAAGCGAAACGGCCGCCCGGTGCCGTAATTGGCGAGGGGCGGCCGAGTCCGGCAAGAGGCGGTGGCGGAGAGCCCCTCCGCCTTATTTGAATCTGTTGTGAACCTGCGTTTGTGTGAGAAGGACGCCTATCCCCCCAGCTTGGCCAATTGCTCGCGCACCTTCAGCAGCGTTTCGGAAAACTGCGCGACGCGGCTTTTTTCTTGTTCGACTACCGCCACCGGGGCGCGTTCGATGAAGCTGGCGTTGGACAGTTTGCCGTTCGCCTTCGCGATTTCCTTTTCCAGGCGCTCGACTTCCTTGCCCAGGCGCAGGCGTTCGGCTT
>Ga0182744_1000565_pt1 | contig 34307 bp, 26 predicted proteins | sample eDN3rd30CKraftMG_FD_128525 | JGI IMG/M metagenome (GOLD analysis project Ga0182744, IMG submission 128525) | Enriched Miracle-Growth compost microbial communities from Emeryville, California, USA - eDNA 3rd pass 30_C Kraft MG (version 2) (version 2) ... | reverse complement strand
ACGCATCATTGCATCACGATCAATTGATTCCATAGTTTTTTATTTGATGCAAAGGTATTACTCAAATATGGTCCAAAAAAGACGGCTCAAATCGAATGGTTACTTTTGAAATTAATATCGATCTGAAAAAACTTCAACGGATCAGTGGTTTCTCTGTCCTGAACAGGCCCATTGCGCTTAATAACACGCCCCACGAAATCAAGGTATTGACCAGTAAGGACGGCAAGGCCTGGCGTGTAGCAGCTCCCAGCGCCTTATTTGACAGGACTGCCGTTTTACAGTACAGTAACTTTGATAAGGTGGTTGAAGCCAGATATATAAGGTTAATCATTAAATCCATCAATTATTCGGGCGGGGACTATTCCTGTAGCTTTGCTGAGTTCGGGTTATTTAAACCAGACAGAAAATAATATTTAACGGGTATAAAATCATTAAATTTTATACTATACACGTTTTTATATTACCAAAAAATTACCGAATCATTATTATGAAAGAGCCATTAATAGATAAGGATTCATTGCAGAAAAAATGTAAGGTAGACGACTGTTTTGTTTATCCCTCTGATACGCACAAACAGATATTTGTCTTTTCTGTATAAGGTTCAATAAATAATATTAAGATGATTTAAAAGCTACTATTCAGGTAATGGCCTTATCTTTAGATTCAATCTGAATGCCATTAAGATTGAAATAGCACTTAGGTTCTAATCAAAACAAAAGCATATTTATGAAGTCATTCTGTCTATTGTTCGTAGCTATTTTTCTTGGAACTGCCATGTTTGCACAACAGGAAAACAAGGGTTCATTTGTTGTTAAAGGACAAATATTGAATCAAAAAGGTGAGGATACTTTAAACGGATGGTTAACCTGCTATGTAAATACCGGAGGACAGAGAAATGTCAAAATTCCTGTGGCTAAAGATGGCCGTTTTGAAAAATCAGTCCATATGGAAGGACCTCAAAATTTTATAGTCTCCTTAAATACATTTTGGACTACTTTTTATGTAAAGCCTAACGATACTATTATCATTTTTTTTGATAAAAATCATTTTTCTCAAACCTTAAGCATTAAGGGGAAGACGGAGAAAAGGACAAGGGAACTGAATTTTAATTTTCAGTTTGCAGAAAATTTTTTACCAAAACAAATGGAGCTCATAAAGCGCTTGAGCGGTCCTTTTAGCAAAGAGGACAGCTTAGCGGGTATAGATTCAATTAGGGTAAGTTGGGTAAATAAGGAGTATAACCAGGAATGTGACTTTATAAATAGTAACAGCAGCCTGGAAAAGCAAATTCAGCAGTTATTTAAACAGCAGGCCTATTATCATTGGACCTACGAAATGGCCATACGAATGTTTTTAAATAGGACGCCGGAGTTTTTAAAATTTGAATTAACCGAAGAAAACAACAATAAACAAATTGAATTGTCAAAATTTTATACGCCAAAATATAGAATTTTAAACCTCAATCATTTTTATAAGATTCCTGAATATCGAGAATTCATTGAATTATTTAACAACACTTTCTATTCACGGATTCATCCCCCACAGCCGTTTTGGCAGAGTACAGGAGGTTCGAAAGAAGATACATATGCAAATTGGCTTGAACGTTCTTACTACCAAGCTATGGCAAGTTTGAACTATTATCCGATTAGAGATTGGTATATTACCAACATGATTATCAAGAATTTTAAATATCTACAACAGCCATTTGAAGAGATTGAAAAGGTGATGCTGGATTTTTTACCCGTTTGTAAAAATCAGGATTATAAGAAGATGATATTGGAAGTGTACAATGGAACCAAAAAATATGTACCAGGGAAACCTGCACCCAATTTCAACTTGAAAAGTGAGAATGGTAAAATCGTTTCCCTGGCTGATTTTAAAGGAAAGGTGGTACTACTCGATTTTTGGGGGGTTCACTGCGGCCCTTGTATTGCAGATTTTGGAGATGCCGTTCCCAAAGTCCATGAAAAATATAAGGGGAAAAATGTGGTCTTTCTTAATGTCTGCGTGGAAGATACCGAGGAAAACTGGAAAGAAGCAATTAAAAAATACAAGGTTGAGGGGGTAAATGTATTTGCAAAAGGTTGGAGCGATAACCCTGTCTGTAAAGCATACGGCATAGAGGCCATTCCACATTATATTCTTATTGATAAAGAGGGAAATTTTGCCGATTTCAATTGTGCGGCATATACGCTTTTATGGAAAGATAACATTTTGGACAAAACCTTGGCAAGGTAATTAAATTTCAGACATCTTAATATTGCTGATAAAAAAACTTACTACTTGGCGGTTGCGCCAAAAAATACAAACATACTTAGCTGAAACCTATTTTAATCAGCATTCAACATCAGTATCGACCAGCCACTTTAAGAGCTATGTACTCATTCAATAAACATATTCACTTTTCATATTTTCAAACGATTTAAATTTAATCATGGCCTAAGAAAGGGTTTCATCGTAAGGCAGTTTGCGATCTCCATTGTTCTAATAATCCTAGTCGTTCGTTCTTAAAATAATGTTTCATATTGTATGTTTTGTTTTTCTTGTGGAAAGATAAGATATGCGAAAGACCCAAAAGCCAGCTCTACGCAGTACCGAGGAGAAAAAGCCGCCTGATGTCCTTGGCAAAGAGCAAGACCGCATCATGCCGGAAAGTCCGGCGCGCAGGTATAATACTAAAGTACATGGAGGGCGAATCAATAGCTGCAATCGCAGCGCACTTTAGAACCAACCGTCCCTTGGTAGAGCGTTGTTTAGATAAAGCAATAACCTTCGGCGTGGATCGTGGATTGAAGGATTTATCTGGACGGGGGGTAAAGGCAAAAATAACAGGCGAGGCTCGTAGCTACATATTATCCATCGCCTGTCAGTCTCCAAGTTCGCTGGGCTACGCGCAAGAGACTTGGACCTATAGTCTGTTAAAGGCGCACATCCGCCGGCATTGTAAAGAAGCAGGATATGAGATGCTATCAAAGATTGGCAAATGTGTATTACAGGTAATTTGGAAAAGGGAAAATAAACCCTCACAATATCAATTATTATTTGGCAAAACGTGACGAAGAGTTTGAAACTAAAATGGCAGAAGTGGTGCATGTTTATAAGCAGGTAGAAATGACTAATGTTTTGGATCTATCCGACCGGGCTATTCTCAAGGGCATTGCTGAATTCAACCATTCTCCGGTGGTTTTTACGTGGAAATATAAAATGGATGAAGTAGAATTAATATGATATGGTAATTAAAAAACGCTCTACTAGTCCCTGATAAACGAGGTATGATTTAATAGCTGGTGCTCTTGGTGCAATTATTAATCTTGGAAGCCAATTAATTTCAGGTAATGTACATAGCCTAGGCCAAGCCTTAGGCTACCTGGGAACGGGGTTTGCAAGTGGTGTTGCATTTGAATATGGAGGCCCAATGGCATCAGGTATTATCGCTGGGGCGGGAAACGCTTGGGTCGCAGAGGGAACTGCGACACAAATTGTGACTGGTGCGATTACTGGTGGAATTGATGGTAGAGTTGGACAATTAGGGGGAAGGTTTGTGAGGGATGTTTTAGCAAATACAACAAGTACAGTTGGAGGGGTTATTGAGACAAGCATACAAGGGGCAGCCGGAGGGGCTGCAGCAGGTTTTACTGCTGGGACGTTGTCTGGTGTATTTAGAGGAGAAGGCTTGGTCCAGATAGGCGCTTAAAGGGTCAACCCCGCATTTAGGGGTATCGCATTTGGAGCAGTGACAGGAGCAATTTCGGGGGGGGGGATAACCGCCTCAAAAAGCGGGCAAAATACATGGACAGGTAGAGCATTGCTCCCGAAAATGTACTGTTATTATTGGTGAACTGGAAGGCAATTTTATGAACGGGGCGACGGATCCCCGGACTGTCAATGAATTATTAGAGTGGCTTCCAAAAAGCGTTGGCTTTGAGCACCTAAGAAAGGGCCCGTTACAGGCAGAACTCGACCCCAATGTGATTGATATAAATGTTTTATATCAGAACATTACAGAAGTAGCAATTATCCCAATGATGTAACAGTAACTCCGACGAGTTATGGCGCTAAAATTGATTTTGGAGATTATGGTAATAAGGTTTATATTAAATCGCCTTATAATTCTCAGGCGGGGGGATAACATACAATTGGTATTCATATAGAATCATATCTTGGTTAAATTAGCCGAAAGTTTAAAATAAGAAATGGGGCGTCTATAAGATAATTATTAAATAATGTATTTATAATGAACAGAGATAATCAGATATTATTAGTTACACATTGGCTTCATTCTTTAAAAAATGATCATATTTTTAGTGGCAATTGGAGCCGGGAGGCTATAGCAAAGGGTGAAAATATTTTACAAAATTACTGGTTGGAAGATGACGAGTATAATTCAAAATGGTTATCTCTTGAAAGAGAATTTTTTGTCGAAAACACAATGCCTCCTGATTATGTTTTTAAAAAAGATGTTCGGGTTTTTGGAATTGATTTGACTGGTCTGCCTTTCTTTGAAGAGGAGTATTCATTTTTTCAAAAATTTTTAAAAGCTGCGAACGAGAAAAATTTTGTAATTATTGAAAACGCGAGTTATAATAGCACTAATATCAACAACCCACGAAGAGTGCAAGATAAAGAGAGAGAACCCCGACTTAAATTTAAATTTCCTGCCGACATTTCTTTTGAGGAATTACAATCTGGAGGAATAGTATCTGACATAATTATAAACGGAGAGTATTCCAAGGACTATTATATTTTTGGCGAAAGCGCTTTATGGGGAAAATATGCTGCAACTTTAAACTATGACACATACTTTTGGGGGTATGATGAGTCAATTAGTCAACAAATGGCCATTTACCAAAGCGCATTTAAAAAAGAGATAAATGAGCTTACTGAAAAGGTTAAAACTGGTATACAGAAACACTACGGCTTCTACTATGGTTTAAAGGATTACTTTCCCAATATATTGAAATAGGTTTTTTGTAATTACAATTGTGATAACCAGAGGTTTAGTATTGCTAGGATTTTAGATGATTATCACTTTTTATTAAGATCTCCTTACCTGAATAAAGAATATTGGCTCTTTTATTGATGCGCCTAATCAAACCGGGTTTATGGTTACAATGTAGATTAGTCAATTAAATCGAAGGCATAAGGAAGATTAAATCTGTTTCAGGTGATAAATCACCTTTAATACCAATTACTATGATGGATTTTATTGAGAAAGCAGAACTCATTTTCAAACATTCAAGGCAAATAAAAAGAATCTAACAATGTGCTATTTGAAACATTGGTGCGAACTTACATAAAACAGGCAGTGTGATAAAACGTGCAAATACAGAACATTAAGGTTCTGCTTATAAGATATTTATTTCCTTAGGTGAATTATTGGGGATCGAACCGGCATTTTCCGTCCGTATTTCCCCAACCAATTTCTAAAATTTTTAAAATAAACTGAACTAGTAATAAAAAGCCCCCATCCAGCACTTGACCAAAATAAAATTGCGGTTAAAAGCTTGCCTGTGTCATTTGGAAAATCATTAATCCCCATAAAATGAAGGACTTAAGCCGTTATTCTTTAAAACTGAAAACTTTATGTAAACCCTAGTTTATTTTCAGAAAATAAAGATTGATCTGCTGGATTTTAATGGATTTTGATGATATTTATACCCTATTTGTCCGAAATGGACTGCTTAAAGGTTTAAATAATCCAATAATTATTGTATTTTTAGGCATACCCTGACTAAAACGAACAATGAACAACATGGAAATACCAAAAACAGAATCTCCGCCTGAAAGGAGGATAAATGAGTGGAAAGAAAATGACCAATTGGAACAGATTATTCTTAATAACAATAAATGGTTGGAATTTCTGTTCCATGAATTTAATGGCCTGCTTGGCAACATCAACTGGATAACCAGATTGATGGAAAATAAACCTGAACAGGATGATTTACCCAGTAACACTTTTGCAGAATTAAACCTGACGACCCAACAGAACATCTATACCTTAAAGGTGATCCAACAGTACACCCAGGTTTTGAATGAAATTGCGCAATTCAATAGATTTAATGCCGACGAAGTTCTTCTAGGTGAATCAACAATATTGAATTACATACCTCAAATGAAACCTTTTCAGGTGGAGCTGATTGGATTACCGATTGAAGTTTCCAGCGCTTTTGCAAAAGTTCTGGCATTTTTGCTAAGTAAAGTTTTGGAAGTAATGGCAACGCAAAAAATGGCAGCGCCTTTTTTGAGCGTTCATTTTGATGCATCAGACTACCGTACGCTGCGGGTTTATATCTCCGGAACTGGCATAGATTGGGACGCCAGCGGATGGAATAACCCGCAGGCTGGCTTCTCTCCTGCCCTTCAGCGAGGAGATGCCAATGAATGGGCAAGGCAAATGTTTTTTGAGGTATTACAGGTAACTGGTGGTAAATTGCTTAGTGGTTGTAATGGAAATACGAATGAAGGAATAACCGGCAAAGCATTTCGACCGGAGAATGAACCGGGCCAAAGGCAAAGCGAGTTGCAGTATGTAGCCTTTTGTGTTCCTTACGGCCTGGAAAGGGACTTAAAATAAATATTAGTACATGCAGGAAAGAATACTGGTCGCGGATGACCATGGGATTGTCAGATATGGATTATCGATGATGATACGTAAACTAAGACCGGGAGCCGTTGTTGAAGAGGCCATTGATTATGCACAAGTGATCGAAATGGCGCAAAAAAATCCTTATGATCTATACATATTGGACGTCTCCATGCCCAATGGCAGTTTCCTGAACGCTTATAACTTACTTAAAAGATATTCAGCTGATTGTAAAATACTCATTTTCTCATCTTTAGACGAAGAAGTATATGCCATGCGCTATATAGAATCTGGAGCAGATGGCTTTTTAAATAAACTTGCATCTGAGGAAGAAATGAAAATAGCGCTGGAGAAAATTTTTAATAACGGCAAATATGTAAGCGAGGCAGTTAAAGACTCATTGGTATTTTATAAGGGCAGTAAAGGCAAATCCAGGCCACTGGAGAAACTGTCAAACCGGGAAATTGCCATCGCCAATATGCTGGTAAATGGTAAGAGCCTGAAAGAGATTTCGCTGGAATTGCATTTACATGTTTCCACCGTCAGCACGTACAAAACCAGAATTTTCGAAAAACTTCAAATCCAAAATATACCGGACCTGATTAAGGTTTTAGATCTAAAGAGTTGATTATCATTATTATAGCTATTTTATTGTCATAATTTTACTACATAATAATTCAACAATATCTACATATTATTGTTTTCCAACCCTATATTTTTGCACTGGAAATGATTGAATGGAGCATTTCGGTTCGAAAGAATCGATAATTTAGTGCCGGGTAAAGGATATACAATCAACATGAATGTAAATACGCTAGACCCCTCCTGAGCCCGGTACTTTATTATTAAAAAATAAGGGTGCAATGATAAAAGGCAGACTCATAAAAAATCAGGGTTATGGCTTTATAACGGTTATATTTTTGGTCCTGGCTCTGTCCTGTCTTTCCATCCTGGCTTTTATCAACCAGAGGGATACCGATAAGTTGGCAAAAGCGGTTGGGGATCTTTCAGAGACGCGTTCAAGTATAGACAGAGTGGATGAGGCAATCCGGCTGTTATATGCTGCCGAGAATAACTGCAGATTATTTATTTTGCAAAAAGACTCTGTTTTTGCATTGGCCTACCAGCAGCAATTGCGCCGTGTATCGGTCATATTAGACTCAATAACCAATTCTGACGCTAAATTTGCGGATAGCACCCATATGGAGAAGCTTATTGCAGAAAAAGCGCAGCGCACCAAACAGTATATTCAAGCAAGGTTATTACTAGATTCTCTGCTACAATTATCTGACGAACAGTTAAATCAACCTCGCAGTGAGGCAAATGAAGGCTATACATTCAGCAAACACCATAGTGAGGCGGCCATGGCAGATACGACTCTTGTAAAAACAGTATTGCCTGCCGTACCAAAAAGAAAATTTTTAACCCGACTTAAAGATGCCATTACTAATAAACAGTATAAAAGTGTAAACCAAACGGTCATCGTTCAACAAAGAAGCCTGGATTCGGTTTACGGCCTCAGAAAGCAGGATTTGCATGAACAGGCAACTGCTTTAAAAGAACAGGCTGCTATGTTTATGGAGCTTAAAAGCAAAGAAAGGGCCCTGTTAAGTTCCAATCATAATTTATTACAGGGTTTGCAGACCATCCTTTCCTCTCTCAAAGCAACGATTCTTGAACAACAACAGGAGCGCAAAGCCTTGCTGAGTAAAAATGCCTTTTCCATTGCCAATGATATTCGTTTTGGCAATACCCTGTTAATTGTATTTGGTCTATTATTGACACTAATCATTATCTGGATTTTGCAGCGCCTGTTTAAAAACAGCAATCAGCTCAAAGCGGCTAAAGAGAAAGCAGAGGAATATGCAAGATTGAAAAGTGAATTTGCGGAAACGATGAGCCACGAGATCCGTACACCGCTGCATTCCATAACCCGTTTTGCAAATGAACTGTCTACTAGTCATAAATCCGCTGAACAGTCAGAGGTTATTGACGCGATCAAGCTTTCGTCAGGGATGTTGTTATCGGTGGTCAATAATATTTTGGATTATACCAAAATGGAAAAAGGCAAGTTTAAACTTGCAGAGATTCCCTTTAATCCAATCATGGTTATCCGGGAAATACTCTCAGGACTAAGGCTGCAGGCCAAAAGAAAAAATTTGCAGTTGCAAGAATGCCTTGACAGTGCATTAAATACAACGTTGATCGGAGACGCTTTTCAGCTCAGGCAATTACTGATCAATTTACTAAGTAATGCCATTAAGTATACTGACAGTGGCTCCATCAGGATCCAGGCTTCCCTGCATAAGAAAAATGCGGAGACATGCATAATGGCTTTGGCCATTAAGGACACCGGTATCGGTATGGATGGGCAAATTGAAGGTAAAGCGGGCAGTTCAGTTTTTGATGCTTATGTTACCGCGGTTCATAGAAGAGAAATAAAAGAGGGCAGCACCGGACTTGGCCTGAGTATTGTCAAAAAAGTCATTGAACTTCACAAAGGGAAAATTGATGTTGAAAGCGTTGTAGGTAAAGGCACTACCTTTTATATTGAACTTCCCTATAAAAGGAACCATGGAACAAAAAAACAACTAAATAAAAACGACGTTGACCAAGATAAAACGACCGACAAAAAACCTGGCAATGACCAGATTACTTTAAAAAACGGCACAGCGCCGGTAATTAAGCGAACCGCTCAAAAAGATGATGAAGCGACCTCTTTAAAGCCGGCACTCAGCGTATTGATCGTAGACAATGATTTACTCAACCGGACTTATTTAGCCATGATACTAAAGCGGGAAGGTTACCAGGTAACGGAAGCAGAATGCGCAAAGGCGGCACTTGAAAAATCCGAACAGCAGGCCTTCGATCTGATTATTACAGACATTTCCATGCCGGAAATCAATGGTTATCAACTGGCAGAAGCTATCAGGCAGCATAGCAGTTTAAATAAGGAGACACCTCTTTTGGGTGTGAGTGGCCAACAATCGAAAATAATAAGAGACGGGCGTCCGGGATTTGAAAATTTTAACGGTTGGCTTTTAAAACCGTTTGAACCCAAGGAATTAATTGACCTGGTCAGTGAATTGACCGTTCATCTGCCCAGTATTTAATTGACAATACAAATAAAAAAATAGCTAAAAGCATCACCCGCTATTTAAAATGCACCAATCAACATTTCCAAAACAAACACTTTAAAACCTTAAAAACAACAAGAGATACCGGATGGGTCTATCCGGCTTTTAAGTTGAAAAATTCAGGGTAGCGTAGGGTTACCAGGTTGAGACAGCTAAGCCCAAAAACTGAAATTTTGTGTATGGTGCTGTCCTGCTCTTAAAAAATTATAACCTTACTCAAGGCCAATGCGAACTTCTGCATAGGCCGGCGGCAGTATCTAAATACAGGCTGTATGCGGATGCTTTGTGCCTTGAGTAGTTAATACCCAACAAAACAATAATCAACAAACCTCAAACAACAAACAACAACAACATGAAAAAAAATTTTACCTCAAGCAAAAAAACACCCAATTACGGCCGTATCCTGGCCTGGGTGCTGGCATTGTCAATGGTATTGATGTACCTGGATTCCAGGGCGCAGTTTACCATTAAACAGGATTTTAAGGGAAGCAATACGGACCAGGCCATCATATTGGGCGGCACGCCGTCCGCCTATATGACCTCCGGAATTGATGATCCTATCGGTGAAGGCTGGCTGCGCGTCACCAAGGCGGCTTATCAGCAAAAAGGTTATGCGTATATCAACAAAAGTTTTCCTTCCTCACTGGGCGTATTTATCGATTTTGAATACACCTCCTGGACTGATTCTAAGGCGCAGTATGGCGGAGCCGACGGTTTTTCTGTTTTTCTATTTGATGGCAAGTACGGACCCGGCAGTTTTCAGCTGGGTGGTTACGGGGGTTCCCTGGGTTATGCCAATTACATAAAATCTGGTGAAACGAGTCAGGCGGGATTAAAAGGTGGCTACCTTGGTATCGGTATCGACGAATACGGCAATTTTTCCAGTGCATCAGAGGGCAGAGTCGGCGGCCCGGGTCAAAAGCCTAATGCCATTGTCTTGAGAGGGCCGACAACAAGTAGTAATTCAACGACGAATAAATATTTAACCGGGGTTTCTCTGGATAATCAACATGCGGTGGACTATGTGCCCATTGTTAAACAACGTCCTTCTGCCAGTGTTTTTTATCGCCGCATCCAGATCCAGGTGGATCCGGTGCCAGGAAATAAATACCATATTCAGGTAAGATGGGCGACAACGGTCGGCGGTACCTTTACCAAATTACTGGATTATGAAACGACGGATCAACCTCCTGCTTTAATGAAAGTCGGTTTTGCAGCCTCCACCGGACAAGGATACAATTATCATGAAATACGTAACCTCTTTGTGACAACACCCGGTGGCGTACGGATCGATAAGCGGGTAAACAAAACAAATGCTGCGGTCGGCCAACAGCTTAAATACACGATTAATGTAAGCAATGCCACAACGGCTGATTTAAATGATTTGATTCTGACTGATACACTGCGCGATGCGGCAGGTAATTTGTTACCGGCAGATGCGTTTACGCTAGACAGCATCGCATGGGATGATCACGGCAATACCAAAAATGTGATCACATCCCATACGACAAATGGTGCTACCCTTAAAGCACATTTGAATATGGGGGCCGCAACCCTAGACAACAACACAGAAGCCACGCTGACTGCTTATGTTACCGTTAATAAAAGACCTGATGGCGGTGGTATAGTCAACAGCGCTGCTATAGATCCGGGAAATACCGGCATTACTGACCAGGACCTGACCAATAACTATGCGAAAGCCAGTACACAGATTATTGCTACAGACTTAAGTGTGAAGGCGACACATGAGGATATTATCTATCCGGGAGATTCAAATGACCAGCTTTCCATTATCGTTAAAAACAACGGTCCTGATGCGACCGGCAGCACCACTACAATTACAGATACGCTTCCAGCAGGCCTGACTTTTGTAAGCGCCACTGGCAATGGCTGGACTGTAAATCAGCAAAATGGCATCGTTACGGCTTCGTATAACGGTTCTATTGCCTCCGGAAGTAATTTTCCTGAATTAAAATTAAAAGTAAACGTTGCGGGGGATACTGAGGGCAATTTGGAAAATAAAGGAATGGTACGGATTTCAACGGATAACGACACTTCAAATAACTATTTTAATGATGTGATCTGCATCCAGCAGTTTAAACCGGGCCAGATCGGGCAGGACCAGACGATCCAGGAAGGAAACGTACCGGCACCATTCACAGAAATCACACCTGCCAGTACGACTACCGGTGCCAATTTAACCCATCAGTGGCAAATATCTGCAGATGGTAGCACCTGGTCAGATATACCTGGAGCGACAAATGCAGGTTTTCAGGAAACCAGTTCACTGAATAATACGACTTATTACAGAAGACTGGATAATGCTGTGGACAGAAAACAGCCCGCCGTGCCTACCAATACCATCACCGTGACCGTAAAACAGTCCACGCTGGATATTGACCTGAAAAGCTTTGATGGCACTTATAAAAACGGCATGAATCAGCTGGTATGGATCACGGCCACTGAACTGGATAATAAAGGATTTGATTTGTATCGTAGTACGGATCTGGGCGCATCCTGGTCCAAGGTAACTTTTATAGCAGGTAAAGGAACAATGACCAACACCAGTACCTATCATTATGAAGAAAAAGTGCTGCCCGGTGTGACTGAGACGCAATACAAACTGAATATTATCGGCAATAACGGAAAAAGCTCCTGGAGCCGGGTGGCCTCCATAAAATCCGCTGGCAATGCCGGGCTTAAACTGTATCCCAATCCGGCCCACGATTATGTATTTATCAGCGGCGTCTCGGGTGTGGCCAGCATATATGATGCAACAGGGAAACAAGTAATGCGCCTAAACATCCCAACACAATCCCAGCCTGCAAAAATCGCCATTCAGGGACTGGCTAAAGGTATTTACTTTGTAAGGGTCGGTGGCCAGGAATTTAAATTTATTAAAAAGTAAGACTACATGGCTGGACTGCTAAACAGTAGCGCCAGTCCGATTGTCTGAACCTAGCTTTTGTTTTGATTTGGTGTAGATGAGATCATAATAGATGATCAGAGAACAGCATCCCTGCAATTTAATTATTGCGGGGATGTTTGTTTAATATGTCTTTATTACGTGTTTGTTTTATAATTGATTCACCGGAAGATCAAGCGAACACAAATTTATTAAAGCAGTTTAATTCTAGCTAACTCTTTTCCCTTTTAATAATAATTCCAGGGCGTGTTCAAAGGTGCCTGCCGCTGTTACCTGGCCGGCGTTTACGAAGAAAATTTCGTCCGCATTTTCAATCGTATTGAGACGGTGCGCAATAATGATCCGGGTGGTCGCGGGTGGCAGTTTTTCAAGAATCTCGCTCAGCAACTGTTCAGTGACTGTATCAATATTTGCCGTGGCTTCATCCAAAATAAGCACTTCGGGCATTCTGATTACGGCCCTTATAAAAGCAATCAATTGTTTTTGCCCCAGGCTGATATCATCCACACTACTGCTTAGCGCTGTATCCAGTCCCTTTTCAAAGCGCATCAGCAGCCCGCTGAGCCCCATATCCTCCATGCGTCTTGTCAGCTGCTGATTATTTAGGTTTTTTAGTGGCTCGTTGCCGTATAAAATATTATCTCTGAGTGTACCCGAAAACAAAAATGGCTCCTGTAGGATAAACCCTATTTTGGCTGTGCGTACTTCAGGGGAAAAACTTCTAATATCGCGACCGTCCAGTAATACCTGTCCGGCGGTTGGATCATAAAGACGGGCTATAAGAGACGCTGTGGTCGTTTTGCCCCCTCCTGTCGGTCCGACCAGTGCATAAGTCTTTCCCTTTTGCATGGAAAAACTAATGTCATGGAGCACCTTTTTGCCACCCGGATATTCAAAAGAAACATGATCGAATTTAATAACCGGCGCATTTTTATGGATAGGTACAACACCATTTATATTTTCAGGATCTCCGGGTAGCTGTCTGAGATCAGGTTCGAGTTCGATGATGACGGATATCCTGTCCCAGGCCGCCATGGCAGTCTGAAAGCTGGCCCACAGAGCGGCCAGTTGTCTGAGCGGCTGATAGAAATTCTGAGCGTATGCGATAAAGCTAATTAGCAGCCCTATGGTAAACTGGCCCTCAGCAATTAAGTAAATCCCGTAGGTTAAAACAATCAGCTGTGCCAGGTTGGAAAACAAGGCAAATACAGGAACAAAGACGCTATTGGCCAATCCTGCATGGAGTGAGGCCTTGTAGTTCTCCTGATTGGCTGTGTGAAAACGTCTTCTGAAATAATCTCTTCTGTTGAAAGCGATGATCGTTTTAAAATTATGCAGGCTTTCCTGAATCTCGCCGCTTAAAGCGCCAGAGCGGTTCAGGCTCACAGCATTTTTCCTTTTGACCCATGGTGAAACAATCAGTACAAAAACAAGGATAAAGACTCCGGGCAGAAGTGTTGCACTGCCCAGTTTCAGGTTAATACTTAACAGGAAGATCATGGCCCCTGTCATGGCAAAAACACTGTCAACGAAACGCATCAGGGATTGGGAAAAAAACTGGTTGACCTTATCCGTATCACTGTTGATGCGTGCAATTAAATCGCCTGATTTATTCTGGTTAAAGAAGCTGACAGGTAAGGCCTGGAGCTTGCCGAAGACTTCATTACGTAAACTAAAGAGCATTCGCTGCCCGATGGAACCCATGACCTCTGTCTGCAAATACTCCGTCCATGCCCAAATAAGGTAAAGCCCCAGTAAAATGCCACAAAAAACCATCAAGCCAGGATAATTTCCGGTCTGGATATAATGATCAATGGTATATCCGATCAGATAAGGGGTCAGCATGGTTATACCGGAGTTCAGCACCATGACCAGCAGCGCAATGATCAGCTGCTTTCGTTCAGGGCGCAAAAACTGCAGCATTTTTTTTAACGCAGCTTTGGTGGAACTTTTTGGTGCCAGTTTTAAATCATAATTCATGTATCAATAATTAATAAGGTCAATAATGAAGTGCTTTGGATAACTTACAAATGCAATTTCATTTGCATTACAGGGAATCCAGGATGCAACGATTACTGTGTGGTCACCTCTTCATAGGTGTTCAGACTTTGCTGGGACTGGTATATCTGAACATATTCTGGCGTGGATTTCATCAGTTCAGCGTGCCGGCCTTTGGCCACCACCTCTCCTTCCATCAGTAAAACGATTTGTTCATAATCCATGATCGGAGCCAGGTTTTGAGTAATGGAAACCAGGGTGATCCCAGGATAATTCTCCGCGACATTGTTCCAGATCTTTTGTTCAGTTTGCTTATCGACCCTTGCGGTGAATTCATCGAGTAATAAAATTTTAGGGTTTGCCGCCAGAGCTCTTGCCAACATGACCCTTTGTTTCTGGCCGCCAGACAGACTGTCTCCTCTTTCTGAAACAATCGTTTCCAGGCCCTCTGGCAAAGAATCAACAAAATCGCCCAGCTCAGCCGTATCAATCGCCTTTTGCATTTGGGTCTCCGAGACCTCCGAATTAAAAGCAATATTTTCCCTTAGGCTCATATTAAATATAACCGCATCCTGGAAGACCAGTCCGATTTGGCGCAATAACACTTCCTGGTTATAGTCGTCTAGGGCAATACCGTCATATAATATCCGCCCGCTATCGGGCTGAATAAGCGTAGTCAGCGCATATAGAAGCTGGGTTTTCCCTGCTGCCGTAGGACCAATGATGGCGGTTCTTGAGCCCGCTTTAATGGAAATGGATACGTTCTTCAAAGCCTTTTTATCACCATAGGTGATGACTAAATGCTGAATATCGATATTTCCCTCTAGCTCCTTTTTAATATCACCGCCCTGTTTTTCATCGGGGGCTTCCAGAATTTGCAGGATCCTTCCATATGAGGCAGAAGCCCGTGCGATAATATTACTCATAAAACCAATAATCAAAATGGGGAAAATCAAAATGGCGATATAACTATTAAAGGCGGCAAATTCCCCAAGTGTCATGGAGCCGGAAATTACAAAATGGCCGCCCATGCCCAAAACGATCAGTCTGGCCATATTGGCCGTAAAGACAATAACGGGTATCAACAGGGCAAATAAACGCAGAATGGACAGGCCGAGATTTTTTGCCTCCCCGCTGGCCTCGGTAAATTTATAATATTCCGGCAACTGGGCGTTCAGCACACGGATCAGCGCAGATCCCAGTATCGCTTCGCTGATTACCCGGTTGAGTCTGTCCAGGACTTCCTGTGACTTCTTAAAAAGCGCCTTGACTTTTTTAAATACCAGAAAGAAGGCGCCCCCTATGATGGGAATAACCAACAGCACCAGTAAGCCAAGTTTCCAATTGATATTGATCAAAAGGACGGCAGCCCCGATAATCAAAACCAGCGAAGAAACGATAGAAACGACCGCCTGGGAGACAAATGTTTTTACGGCGTCCACATCGGAGGTCAGATTGGTCAGTATCTTACTTGGGCTGACTGTTTGTATCTGCTTATAGGAATGGCGGGATACTTTGTCCGCCAGTTGTTTTCTTAAATCACGTGCCACCCTTTCGGAAGCATAAGTCTGGATAATACTCTGCAGATAGCTGAAAACAAAAATACTCACGGTGGCCAGGAGAAAAACCGTAAGTATTGAGGACAGATGGTAGGTACTATGGGTGAAGCTGTCAATGCCTTTTTCTATGATTTTGGGAATGACCAGGTTCAGTAAATTGCTGAGTAGGGCAAAAATCAACAGGCCGGCCAGTAATGCTTTGTAAGGCTTTAAAACTTTAAAAATATTTGCTTTTGGTTGACCGCCTTTATTGCGGCTACCGGGTGAGGATGTTTTCTGTTTCATCGTAGGGGCAAAAATAGTGGAAATGGTCGCTACTTTATTAGAAGTTTTCGACAAAATGGAACCTCCCTTCGGTGAATAGACAAACAGGCCTCTGTGTGCCCGGATAAATGCAGGCCAAACCGTCCTGATCTTCAACCGTTGACTAACTGGCTCATCTTTTTGGTTTTTAGGGAAAACCAATCAGTCATTCGCTGTTGATTTCTGGAATTAATTACTATATTTGCGTCTCAAATTTTATTATCGTGGCTACAAATACTCAATTTTCGAAGGAAACCTATTTGTATTGGTATGAACTGATGCAATTAATCCGCCAGTTTGAGCTTAAAGCGGAAGAAAAGTATAAAATGGCTGGAAAGATCCGCGGGTTTTTTCACGCCTACGTGGGACAGGAAGCAATCGCTGCCGGTTGTATGACGGCAACCCGCCCGGAAGATCCTTTTATTACGGCTTATCGTGACCATGGGCTAGGAATGGCCAAGGGTATTACTCCCAATGAAGCAATGGCTGAACTGTATGGTAAATCAACAGGTTGCGCCAAAGGCAAAGGGGGCAGTATGCACTTTTTCAGTAAAGAGCACCATTTCTTTGGCGGCCACGGGATCGTGGGCGGCCAGATAGGCGTCGGTGCGGGCCTGGCTTTCGCTGAACAATACCGCGGAACAGACAATGTTGTTCTTTGTTTCTTCGGAGACGGTGCTGCAAGACAAGGCGTTCTGCACGAAACATTCAACCTGGCCATGTTATGGAACCTGCCGGTGGTATTTATCTGCGAAAATAACCACTATGCCATGGGCACATCCATAGAAAGGACATCTAATGTTCTGGATATCTATAAGTTAGCGGATGGATTTGAAATGCCGGGTGATTCCGTAGATGGCATGAACCCTGAAACGGTGCATGAAGCCGTCTCCAGGGCCGTTAAACGCGCCAGGGAAAAAGGCGGCCCTACCCTTTTGGAAATCAAGACTTATCGCTATAAAGGCCACTCTATTTCCGACCCGGGTAAATACCGTACAAAGGAAGAGCTGGAAGAATACAAATCCAAAGATCCGATCCTTTTGACACTGCATACCATTAAGGAGAAGGCAATCGCGACAGATGAAGAAATCGCGGCCATTGACAAACGTATTGAAGACGTAGTGGAAGCCGCGGTGAAATTTGCTGAAGAAAGCCCGTTCCCGGATGCCAGTGAAGTATTAAAGGATGTTTACGCAGATCCTAATTATGAATTTATTGTAGACTAATATCATATAACAAATCAAAACAATTTATGGCTTACAATCAGGCAAAAAGCAATGCAGATCTTACCGCCTTCTGGTATAAAAACCAAAAGACGCTTCTGACCATTGTCGCAATTATTATCATTGCCGTCGTGGGCGTTATTGCTTATAAGGCATTTATTCAGGGACCCAAAGAAGAGCGGGCCAATGAGCAATTAGCTACGGTCCAGGCGCATTTTCAGCAGGCAGCCTTCCAGCCGACCCTGGATACCGCTGCTTATAAAGCTGTTTTAAACGGCGCAGGAGACGGTGCCGGTGCATTGGGCATTATCCGATCCTATGGCGGCACGCCTGCCGGTAACCTGGCCAAATATTACGCCGGTGCGGCTTATCTGCATATCGGAGATTTCCAGAATGCGGTTAAATACCTAAAAGACTTCTCCACAGATCAAAAGCAGGTTCAAATGATGGCTTATGGCGCTTTAGGGGATGCTTACAGTGAGCTGAAGCAGAACAAGGACGCTATCAGCAGTTATAAAAAAGCTGCATCGACATTTGAGGATGATGCCGTGAATGCTTCTGAGTTTTTATTCAGGGCAGCCATGTTAAGTGAGCTTTCCGGACAGAAAAATGATGCAATTGTTATTTATAAAAAATTAAAGGATGAATTTCCAAATACGGTCAAAGGAACACAGGCAGAAAAATACCTGAACCGTCTGGAAGTTCAGACAATCAACTAATCAACGATATGGCCAGTACTGGAAATAACGTATTGACACAAGGCATCCCTGAATTAGCGGATGCCTTTGTTGTCCTGGTAAAAACCGAATGGAATCAGCACCTGGTAGACCGTTTGGAACAAGGGTGTATCCGTGTCCTGCAGGCAGCCGGCGCTTCTTATAAAACCATTACAGTACCGGGAGCCGTAGAGCTTCCCTTTGCTGTAAAGCGCTACTATGAAGTGGCCAATAAAAAAGCGGATGCCTTTATTACCCTTGGCACGGTTATTCAAGGCGGTACGCCTCATTTTGAATATGTCTGTCAAATGGTTTCTGAAGGGGTATCAACGCTTAACCTTCAGTTGGCTGTCCCTGTCATATTCGGGGTGCTCACCCTTAATAATGAACAGGAAGCCATTGAAAGGACAGGTGGTATTCACGGACATAAGGGAGAGGAAGCTGCTATTACGGCCCTTAAAATGATCGCCATGAACAGGTCTCTATAGTGCCGGTCTGCCAGTGTTTTGGGTGACCCTGATAATATAAACCAAAACCAGAAGGAAAAAAATAAATAAAAAAAGACGGGTTGCTTATTTCAGGGTAGATTTTAGTCGTCTGGTTATTCTAGCAAGGTTTTTGGTCATACCCCATTTTAATGCCAGCGCCCGGCAAAAGTGGCGCTGTCTTAAGATAACCCTTCTATTTTGAATGATATGAATGTTCAGTTATTTATTCCCTGTTTTATAGATCAGCTCTATCCTACTGTTGCTTTTAATATGGTAAAAGTTCTGGAAAAAGCAGGGTGCAATATTAAATACAATACGAATCAGACCTGCTGCGGCCAACCCGCTTTTAACGCAGGCTTTCTCGACGAGGCAAAATCAGTGTGCAAAAAGTTCCTGGATGATTTTAAAACCGATGATTTTATTGTAGCTCCCAGCGCCAGTTGTGTCGGTTTTGTACGCAACTATTATGGTAAGTTATTCGAGAACTCTTCGCTGATCCATGATGTTAAGGCGGTAGGCGATCGCATTTTTGAATTCTCCGACTTTATGGTCAATGTACTAAAAGTAGAGGATGTGGGTGCGACCTTTGAGGCCAGGGCGACCTATCATGATAGCTGTGCCGGCCTCAGGGAATGTCATATTAAAGAAGAGCCCAGAAAACTGCTCTCCCATGTAAAAGGACTGGAGCTGATCGAAATGGAGGACACGACTACCTGTTGCGGTTTCGGAGGAACATTTGCCGTCAAGTTCAACTCCATCAGTGTGGCGATGGCCGATCAAAAAATCGGACATGCCCTGGAGACCAAAGCTGAATACCTGATCTCTACAGACATGAGTTGCCTGATGCATATCGGGGGCTGCGCAGGTAAAAAAGGCCTGCCGATTAAAAGCCTTCACCTGGCAGATGTTCTTGCCAGCGGCTGGGACTAATTGGAGTAAAAGCTAAGTTCCTGAAGTTAAAAAAAGCAGTATTAAGTGCGCGGATAAGTGCGCTGATTTTTTTCTAAAATAATTTACAAGACAATGGCGGATCAATATTGGCTCGTAAAATCAGAGCCTTTCAAATATAGCTGGCAACAGTTCAATAAAGACAAGAAAACTTTCTGGGATGGCGTAAGAAATTATCAGGCGCGCAATAACCTTAGATCCATGCAAAAGGGTGATCAGGTTTTTTTCTATCACAGTAATGAAGGAATGGAAATCGTAGGCATTGCACAAGTAGTGCGAGAAGCATATCAGGACCCGACCACTGATGATGAGCGTTGGGTGGCGGTGGATTTAAAGCCTGTAAAATCATTAAAGGCCCCTGTTGGCCTGGCCCAGATGAAAGCTGAAAAGCGCTTGCAGGATTTAGGGCTTATCCGACAGGGAAGACTTTCCGTCTGCCCCGTTTCCAAGGATGAATGGGACGTGATCTTGGAACTCGCTGAGCGCAACGCTAAAGCAGCCAAATCAAAATAGGCGCCTACAAACGAATCCGGGTCATATTTGAAAGCGTAAGTGGAATATCTGAATATTATGCTAAAACAATCAAACAGGCTGAGCATGTTCAATATCCAAAAGCTTTATTATTTGCACGCCTAAAATGAACGGGCGCAGGAATACAACAACGCCCGGCAGCCTTTCATTTTAAAAAATTGCCGCCCGGTACAATGCAGGTTTTTACCATCCATGACGATGTTCCCAATGTGTTGGTTTTAAGGGCTCGGTGTTTTCAGTATCTGTTGGTTAGCAACAGCCCGGTGAGCAGATAGCCAATACGGTGTAGATTCCAAGGGTTCGTTGAATCAGAAAAGCTTTATATTATACAAGGCGATTAAGCTGATTTGCCAGTTGGTCATTACTTTAAAGGCCTAGTTTTATCCTGATCCCCCCGTTGGTCATTTTTATATTTTGATTGAACAGATTATTGCTCATGGGTACACTCACAAAAGGTTCCACAGCCAGTGATTTGCTTTTATTGAGCGGTTGTTTAAAGCCGAGGCTGAAATTGATAAATCCGGCAAAATCTTTCGCCCCTACTTCCTGTTCCGGGATCACTTCCCGTGTATTTAAGTTAGAGGCAATGCTTTGCATGGCATCCGGTTTTAAAGCATGTCCCGTATTGGCGTCCAGCGCTGAACTCTGCATCTGGGCAATGGCGTACCTGCGTTCAACCTTATCGGAAAGCACAGCCATTGCAGACACGCCTGTACCTATATAAATTTTATGACTGACCTGGTAGCGTATTTCCAAGGGCATGTTCAGGCCCGTAAGACTGGCATCCAGAGCGGTTAAAGTCCTGCTGCTGGAGGCAAAACCTGCCAGCCCCTGTCCCTGTTCCAGACCGATATTTCTGGACCCGGTTAATTCAGAATAGGCCAAACCGGTAGCCAGTGATAGTTTGTTATTTAACCGGTAACCTACACTGACACCATATCCCATATTCAGTTTGGCGCTGTTGCTCATGGCAGGCACCACCATGACACCCATATGCCATTTACGGCCTCCCCCCTCATTGCTGTTGACAGCAAAATAGCCGTTATCATCAAAAGCTTTACCGGAAGGCTGCAAAGGCCGGCCCCCGGGCAGTTTAATTTCGCCAGCCTGATTTTTGGTATCGCCTGTCGTTTTTTTGCCATTATTATCCCATGATGTAGGGGCATTGGCTGACCGTGCAGTAAGGTCACCACCCTTGGCGGATGAACCGTCCTGAACTGTTGTTGGTAAATTAAATACCGGTCCAACGGGATTGATCTTAAGGCCCGGGGAGGGCATGTTTCCTGCGCCGTTCATGGTGGCCAGGGCGCCAGCGGCAATTTGCCCCGCCGCACGCTGGTCATTTTTTGTAAAGTGGTTGTCTAAAACGATTACCCCTTTTTGCCCTACCTGATAAGGATGCATGGGCAAAAGCGTTCTGGACAAATTAGCGGCTATTTTTGCATTTGCTTTTCCCCGCGACGCCTGCGGATTGATTTGGCCGGCAACATTACTTCCACTTTCAGCTGCATTTACAGCGCCGGATGTGCCCGGCCTTACACCGGAAGGAAGATCTGCCACTTGTGCACCCTGTTTTGCAGATCCTGCTGGATGGTGGAGATCCGTTAATTGATTCGTGGACAGATAAAGCCAGCCGGCTCCTGCAACAAGCAGTATGGCCGCGGCAACAGCCATCCAGGGCCGCAGCAGGGATCTGCGTTTTGTATCCTTTGCTATTGAAAGCCTCTGGACGCTCTTTTCAGATTCGCCCTCAGGTAATGGGCCATCAGATTGCAGGGAGCTTTCCATTGCCTTTATCCTGGCCTCATACCGGACAAACTCCTCCCAGGCACCTTCTTTATAAGGCTCCTGATGGGCATTTAGCTTTTTTGCTAACTGACGGATAATATCATTTTCCTCGTTTTCCATGCTAAGCCCTTCGCTGATTATTTAAAAAATTATTCATTTTATTATTTGATAATACTTTCTCTTTGCGCTGCTGACTAAGTTATCCTCCATCAGCAGGTACTGAATTTTAAGGTGTATAAAGTCCTTAATTTACTTTTGGCCCTCGTTAGAAACACACGGGAACTACTTACGGGTATTTGCATCATATTTGCGATTTCTTCGTGTGTATATCCATCCACTTCGTGCAGGTTGAATACAATTTTATGATTCTCGGGTAATTGATTGACCAGGGCCATAATATCTGCCACTTCCAGTGTCATGGAGGCAGGGGCGGCATGTTCAAACTGCTCCGCCTTTTCAATACCTGTCGTATTGAAATTGGTTTTTTGTTTACGGATATGGTCAATGGCCGTTCTGGAGGCAATTTTTGCGATCCAACCCTTAAAAAATTTGCCATAGCTATCCGGATCTTCAGGACCGCTGAATCCGCCGATGTTTTTGAAGATCTTCATAAAACTGTCATTGACCAGCTCCTGCGCGTCATCACTGGTACTCACATAACGAAGCGTAACGCCCATCAGGTAGCCATAAAAAGTCCTGTACAGCCTCTCTTTAGAGGATGGGTCACTGCTTTGACAGTCCTGGACAAGGCTTCTGATGCTGGGTGCGTCGCTTTTCATTAAATGACCCTGAATTTGTCGGTCGGGGATTTTAAGGTCTTTTTTAAATTGGATATGCCTGTAGCCATGGACCAAAATGCCCGCATGAGTATCCATGAATAACTTTTTCACTGTCAATGGCTACTGATCAAAGGTAACCAATAATCAATTAAGGAATATGGAAGTTTAAGTACAGCCGGGATAAGCAAATCTTTTGCCCCTACCCGTTTTCCATGACTGCCAGCCCGATCTTTGTTTTGTTGTCCGTTGAAGAAAAGATGCCTTTTGCCCAGAAAGTATAGATTTTAGCTTTCTTGAGGTCGATTCCTGTTTTAGTGGCTATTACTTTTTGAGTCCCGCTGTTGATCAGTTTAAGTGTGTAGCCTTCACCGGGGGCAACGGCCGAAAACTTTGAAGCCTTTCCAAAAGCAACCGTCTTCACGGTAGAAGATTGGCTGCCGCTGCTTAATTCCAGAGAAAGCTCCGGCGCATCCGCGCTCATATTGGCAAACCGGATCGTTGCCATTGTACTGTCCTGATCGCCCAGGCTATCTTTAAGCAGGGCCAGTTTGATATCTCCTATCGTGTCGGTGACAAATAAGGAATAAGCGACGCCGGGCTCCAGATAAAACTGCTGAGACCCCAGCAGTTCATTGCTATTGTGCCTGGTCACGCCAAAAACCCTGAATCCGGGATAGGCGCTGCGATAACTTAGAACAGTGTCATAGGCAAAGGTTGTCGGTAAATAATTTCTGTTGCCGTCCGAAATAAAATCGAGTGCTCCTGACCCGGGTGCCGCATTGATCAGGGCTACTCCTGCTACTTGTACACTGTAGCCGTTGTTATCGTCTTTAAGGCAGGAGGAAATACTGAAAGCAGCGACGGCCAGTATCAACCAAACGCGCAGGTTGATTACTTTTTCAATCATCTTTTTCATGGTCGTAATTGTTATGTTTTGTTTTTGTTGTATTTATCGTTTTTGTTGTTTGTCGCATTGCTTATGCCGGATCATTTTACCACATCAAAAGCAGTGCACAGCTATTTGCTTTACTTGAATAATGAAACGCTGCAGGAGGGAAAAACGCTACACATGCCTTGCATTATCTAAAGGGAAGAATCAGGCTGCCATCGTTCAAAGGCAAGCCTATAACCTGCTTCACAGAACCGACAATCAACCTGTAACGTTTAATATTGGTCAGAGAATCAATGGTTAGAAAAAACAATAGGCCGTTCAAAGAACAAAAGAAAGCTGCCAGCTTTTCTGACTCCAGGTTTTTTGGCAGAAAAATCCCTTCAAATAAGGAACTGCACTGGCAGGAACGGCTCCCCGAAAACCGTTATTTTAAGATTTTATTGGCCTTTGGCGCAGATTTTGTAATTCACCGACAAAGAATTAATTAATTGCAAATTAAATTTTTGAGTATGAAAAAAATTTTCCTCGCGTTGTCGGCCCTGTTGCTTATCGGCGCAGCCCAGGGGCTCAAAGCCCAGTCCTACCGCACGGCAGGTGGCTTATTTATCGATTTTGGCAATGGAGCTACCCTGGTAGGTCCCCATGTAAAACATTTTATCAACCCATCCGGGGCTATTCAGGGCATGGTACTGTTTGGCAATGGCCTGACAGCCTTAGGCGTGGAATATTCTTATAATGAAGCCGTGCGCAATGCGCCCGGGTTATTATGGAATATTGGCGTGGGTCCGCAGGCGGCCTTTGGTAACGGAAGCTCCGATTTTCTGGTGCGTCCCGCTTTAGGTTTGGAATATAAAGTGCCCAATGCGCCCATTGATTTTGGTTTTGACTGGCGCCCCGCCTGGCAATTAACGCATGGTTCCGATTTTGAAGCGGGCCGCTTCGGAATTGCCTTCAGGTATGTATTTCATTGATCTGATTTAATTAGTAATAAAGCACGGGCACTTGCCCCCAGGGCATTTAAGCTGTGTAGGACGTCTTTTTGTTTTAGTTTTATCCGCTGGATACAACAGGGATAAACTATGAACAAAAAGACGTTTTTTCATGTAACTCCTATAAAAAGCGACAATGATTTGGCCCGGTTTGAAGAATCTTTTCTACTTTCACAACCTGGTCCAGCGTAGTTATATTTTTTCTTAAAAACTTATAAATGTAAATTTATTATGTCTAAGACTGTTATAAAATATTGACTAAGTTGATTAGTTTTATTGAAAATAAAATTGTACTTTTGAAACCTGAAATCTAATTTTTAAAAATCGCTCTTTTAATATGAGTAATACAAACGCGGAAAAATTAAAAGCTTTAAAGCTGACAATCGATAAAATTGACAAGGACTTTGGGAAAGGAAGCGTCATGATGATGAACGAAAAGCCCAATCGTGTCATCGATTCAATATCAACCGGTTCTATCGGACTGGATACCGCCCTTGGCATTGGCGGCCTGCCCCGTGGCCGGGTTATAGAAATCTATGGCCCTGAGTCTTCCGGTAAAACCACCCTGGCCATCCATGTAATTGCAGAGGCGCAGAAAAGAGGCGGTATGTGCGCCATTGTCGATGCGGAACATGCATTTGACAGTACCTATGCGCGCAAACTGGGTGTCGATGTCGATAACCTTTTGATTTCCCAACCAGATTATGGCGAGCAGGCACTGGAAATCACAGACCGCCTGATCCTATCCGGTGCGCTGGACGTGGTGGTGGTTGACTCCGTTGCTGCCCTGGTACCGAAGGGTGAACTGGAGGGCGAAATGGGAGATTCTAAAATGGGCTTACAGGCAAGACTGATGAGCCAGGCACTTAGAAAATTGACTGCCACGATCAGCAAAACAAATACCATTTGTATATTTATCAATCAGTTGCGTGAAAAAATCGGTGTGATGTTCGGAAATCCCGAGACTACTACCGGTGGGAACGCCCTTAAATTCTATGCATCTGTGCGTTTGGATATCCGGCGTGCGGCACAGATAAAAGATGGTGACGTAGCGATCGGTAACAGAGTCAAGGTAAAGGTGGTTAAAAATAAGGTAGCGCCTCCTTTCCGTAATACAGAATTTGATATAATTTACGGCCAGGGTATCAGTAAGATCGGTGAGATTATCGATATGGGTGTAGAATTAGGCATTGTCGGCAAAAGTGGCAGCTGGTTCAGCTATGAAGGCAGCAAATTAGGTCAGGGACGTGAGGCAGTAAAAAGCCTGCTCACCGACAACCCGGACCTTGCCAACGAAATTGAAGGCAAAATCAGGGCAAAACTTACTGAACAGCAGGCTCCTGTTGAAACTGCACAGGCAGTAGAAGAAGCGGTTCTGGAAACGGAAAAGAAAGCCGGCAAAAAATAAGTTTTGGTATAAATACGCGGTTCAAGACGTTTTTAAACAGATGAAAATAAACGAGTTTAGATGTGTTAGTAAATTAACAGTGACGGATAGCCCTCTCTCTTTTTGGGCTTTCCGTTTCTCTTTTTAGGAGCCGCTTTTATTTAGCAAAGAAACCAACGTTTAAGCCATTTAAATAATTAAAAGCCTTTCAGCTGGCAATAGAAAAAGTCCCGGCAATTACTTAAAGGTAACTGCCGGGACTTTTTTTATTGTTCAATGTGTTTTGCCATCAGCTCTGTCAACAATGCTTTGGTTTCACCAAAGCAATGAACCCTTAGCGACAGCTTTTTTGATTGCGCTACACTAAAATCTTTCTAATGCTGAAAAGAAAAAGTTTCCTTCAATGGCAGCATTTTCATCGCTGTCGCTACCATGAACGGCATTTTCTCCGATAGATGCAGCAAATTGCTTGCGGATCGTGCCTTCAGCTGCTTCTGCGGGGTTGGTGGCTCCAATCAGGGTCCTGAAATCAGCTACTGCGTTTTCTTTTTCCAGGATCGCTGCTACGATCTGGCCGCTGCTCATAAAATCAACCAGTTCGCCATAAAAAGGCCGTTCTTTATGCACCTCGTAAAATGCGCCAGCCTGTTCCTTGGTCAGCTTGGTCCATTTCATCGCTTTGATGGTAAATCCACCTTTAATGATCTGATCTAAGATCGCACCGGTGTGGCCTTTAGCCGTTGCATCCGGTTTAATCATGGTAAATGTTGTATTGCTCATAGTATTTAAGATTGGCCGCAAAAGTAAAGTATTTTAGCCAATTAACGAGTGGTAGTCTGTAGATTTTGGCCATACAATCCCTCCATGCATTTTTCATGTAATCAAAGCTTTTCCGGTAAACGTACAGTTGAGCGAAAATTAAAATAAAAAGGATAAAAAAGTTTAAAATCAAATTACGCAGCCCGCGATGATATGCAGCTTTGCTAACCGCATAAAATCAGTTATTTTTGCGCCAGTCAGAATCTAAACTGTCGACACTCACTGGTATGAACAACACAATATCAATGGATTGCGGCACTCAAATACAAAATTATCCATGAAACCAATTTCGGAATTCTATGACTTACTGAATAAGTCCACCAAAACCAAAAAAGTGGTGATTACCATGCACCAAAAGCCTGACGGAGACGCCATGGGCTCTACGCTGGCATTATACCACTTATTGGTTAAGCTGGGCCACCAGGTACAGGTGATTTCTCCTACAAACTGGGCGTCCTTTTTGGATTGGATACCCGGTGCGCAGCAGGTGTGGGATTATGAAAAAACAAGGATGTTCAGTGATCCCTGTATTAAAGCTGCTGACTGGATCTTTTGCCTGGACTTCAATGTTTTATACAGGACAAAAAATATGGAGCCTGCGCTTTTAGAGGCAAAAGCCGTGAAAATTCTGATCGACCATCATGAACAGCCCCAGACGGAGGCATTTGATTACGGGATCAGTATCCCAGGCAAGAGCTCTACCTGTGAAATGGTTTATGACTTTATCGTATCCAGCGGCCACAGGGAACTGATCGATCCGGACCTGGCCAGTTGTATTTATACAGGCTTAATGACGGACACGGGTTCATTCAGGTTCCCGTCAACTACTGCTTCCGTACATGAGGTCATTGCCGATTTAAAAAATCTGGGGCTGGTCCACAGCCAGGTCCATGAACATATTTATGACTCGAATTCTGAGCAGCGCCTGCGTTTTCTGGGCCATTCTCTGCTCAAACGCATGGAAGTGCTCTATGAATTCAATACCGCCATTATGACCATTCCGAAAGCCGATTTACTGACTTTTCATACGAAAACCGGTGATACGGAAGGTCTTGTAAACTACCTGCTCTCCATTGAAGGAATCCGCTTTGGCGCGATTGTCATCGACCGGGATGAGGAAAGGAAATGGAGCTTCAGAAGTAAAGGTGATTTTGATGTCAATGAATTTGCCCGCAAACATTTCAATGGCGGCGGCCATAAAAATGCCGCGGGCGGCAATACAGGAGATTCTTTAGCGGAAACGGTCCAAAAATTTAAAAGGGTTTTATTAGATTATAAGTCCGCTTTGAATTAATATTGCGAATCCAAAATATTAAATGAACGCATAATTTAAAAAATGAAAAGACTATTTTTTGCATTTTCAGCCGTTACCATACTGGGGCTGGCGGCTTGTAATGTCAATTACAAGACTACGCCATCAGGCATGAAATATAAAATCCTGACCGGCAAGGTCGTCGGCGCGGACACCATGGGCGTCCAGGCGGCACCGGGTGATGTCGTGAAATTCAAATTCAAATTTTCTATTCCGGAACTGGGAGATACCGTATGGCGTAATGCCTATGAAATGATGCCGCAGTATACCAAAGTAGATACCAGCGCCAGGACCAAAATGACCTTTTTGGAAATTTTTCCGCAGTTAAAATCCGGGGACAGCGCTGAGGTAATCATCAGCGTAGACAGCATCATAAAACAAGGCGGCCCCAACCAGGGCTTACCTCCTTTTATGACAAAAGGCCGTCACGTAAAGGCCACTATCAGTATCCTGAATGTTTTCAAGGACGAAGCGACCGCTCAGGCCGATATCGCTAAAGAAAGAACCAAACAACAGGAAATTTCTGAAAAGAAATTAAAACAGGCGACTGCCGATCTGGATAAATATATTAAAGACAAGGGCCTGAAGGCGGTGAAGACCAAAAGCGGTGCCTATGTCGTCATTGATGAACCGGGGGATATCAGCAAAAAGGCCGATTCAGGAATGACTGCTACCATCAAGTACACCGGTAGCCTGCTTTCCAACGGCAAAGCCTTTGACTCCAATATCGATTCAACGATAGCCGGCCATACAGACCCATTACCGATCGCCGTTGGCCAGCACCGTTCCATCGTCGGTATGGATGAAGGCCTGCGTTTATTTGGCAAAGGCGCAAAAGGTACGATTTATATACCTGCTGAACTGGCCTATGGTGACAGGGACCAGGGCGAAAAAATCCCTCCCTTCAGCAACCTGAAATTTGATATTCAGGTATTGGATGTTACGCCGTCTGATTCTGCAAAAAAGTAAGCACTCAAGGGCCTCACTAAACGTGTAGCCTGATAAATAAATGGCCGCTCCGGTAGTTATTGCACCAGCAAGCTACCGGGCGGCCATTTTTAGTTGGCAAATTTATTTTGAATAGCGGCCATGATTAGCCATGAATTAAAAATTGAAGGCTCCTTGAATAGAGAGCTAGAGAACTGTCGGCGTTTTGGGCATCTATTTAAAGGGCTGCCCTTTTAATTCAGATTACCAGTATGCAGAGAGGGATACAGGCAGAAGATGCGGTCATATATGGCAGGTGATCCTTTCAAAGGGGCCATGGGTAAAAGCTGCCTTTAGATTCTAGGGAACTTTGACTAAATTTGCCCTGTGTCAAAATTTACGCAATTAACCCTTATTCAATTCAGAAATTACCGGCAGGCGGTTTTTGATTTTAACCAGCAAATCATTGGCATTGCCGGGCCAAACGGCAGCGGTAAAACCAATCTTCTGGATGCGATATATTACTTATGCTTTACGCGTAGTTATTTTGCGCGGCCTGATAGTAAAAATGCGCTGCAGGGCAGCGACGGATTTCGGCTGGAAGGCCAGGTGCGCATAAGCGTTGCGCCTGCTAAAGAAAATAAAATTTCCATTCTTAATGATGCTGTATCCACGACAGACGCGGATCAGTTATTATGTATTGTACGGCCTGGCGGCAAAAAAGAATTCCTCTTCAATCAACTGGCTTATGAACGCTTTTCACAGCACATAGGCCGCCTGCCTGCCGTCATGATCGCCCCCGATGATAACCAGCTGATCACGGGGGGAAGCGAGGAACGTCGTAAATTTATTGATACGATCCTTTCACAAACGGATGCGGATTACCTGCAGCATTTAATTCTCTACAATAAGATCCTTCAACAGCGCAACGCGCTGTTGAAATCCGGGCAGCCACTCAGTCAGATCAGTGCTGTTTTAAGTGTGCTCGATCAGCAGCTCTGTCATGAGGCTGCACCTTTATTTGAAAAAAGAAAGGCCTGCCTGAAAATACTATTGCCTGCCGTATTACAAAAATACCTTGTTATCGCCGGCAAAGAAGAAGGACTGCAGATTGAATATAATTCTCCCCTGTTTTCGGGTAAGCTGGAAACCATCCTAAAAAACAGCCTGTCATCGGATCTTCAGTTGCAAAGGACCACCAAAGGTATTCACCGCGATGATTTAGATATTTCCCTGGACGGTTTACCCTTTAAGGTCCTGGCCTCCCAGGGGCAGCGAAAAAGCCTATTATTTGCCCTGAAACTGGCTTCCTATGATTATATTGCCGCGGAAAAAAATGTGATACCTGTTTTACTGCTGGATGATGTATTTGAAAAACTCGACCAGGACCGGATGATCAATCTGCTGCGCCAGGTGACTGAACAAACTGATGGGCAGATCTTTATCACGGATACCCACGCAGAGCGGCTACACTCCGCTTTTGAACAGTTGCAAAAAGACTTTCAGCTCATTGAACTCAGTGGAAAGTAGGAAGCCGGAGACGGGTTTATACGGGTTTTGGCTGCCGGTGAAGCAGCCTTAAAACAAAGGCCGACCCGGTAAGAAATGCCGCGCTTGAAAACAAAGGGTGTCAGATGACTCCTGCCTGAGCATGTTTCGCATTCAATTAAAGACAGGATGAATACAAATCAGTATAAATTCTGGATAATCAATCTCCTACTACCAAATCAAAAAAAGAGGGCCATGAATCGGGTGCTAAATGAACAGTCTCATCACGTTTGCCTTCCTTTTTGACGGTTTCAATGAATGTTGTAAAAGCAAATGTAAGTAAAAGGATTCAAATCCTTCGGTTCATACCCATTCAGTATGTACCAACAGCAAGATGATCCCAATACAGACAATGGCCTATTGATAGTTCCCGTTTGCGATGATATACAATTCAGCTATTTATTACAGACGAAAGCTTAGTGATGACATAGTTTTTTGCCGTTTGCCGGAAGCATAAATCCCGATAAATGACTGATGGTTTTCAATTCTTCGGTTAATGTTCCATTGGCTAACCGAAAGGCAGCCAAAATACGGCGTGGCGGCAAACCCAAATTTTGCCAAAAATACGCCCGAGAGGTTGGAGGTTTTTTGATGCAAACTCGTCCCAATTTGGATTTGCCTTTGCCGGCCGATGGGCTGAATTCCTTCCATTTCGACCAGAACTCTTCCGGCCTGGCGTTGGCAGCATCCAAAGCACATTACAACTGATGGAAAGCAGCAATTGGGCATATACATACAAACCACGAATGCCGTCTGCCTGCTGGCTTCTTAACTGCTGGCTGATCGCTTGTGAAAGCGGCTCTTTCCTATCAGGGCGCTTACATTCGATGATGCAAAGCGGAATGCCACTGACAAATAAGACCAAATCTGGGCGATAATGTTCTTGCTGGTGCTTCGGATGACGCTGAATTCCTCCGTTACATGAAATACGTTGTTGTTGAGATTCTTCCAATCAATGTATTGCAGAGTGAAGCTTTTTTATCTCCATCCACGCTTTGCTCCAGCGCCTGTCCCAGGGTAAGCAGGTTATATGCTTTTTCACAGGCGGCAATGTAGCCCTCGTTCATGGGTAGGTTTTTAAGCGCCTGTATGCCCCGCTCAATGTTTTCGTCTGTGAAAATGCTGGTTCGGGAAGCGCTTACCCGGATACTGTTGATTTCCTTCAATTGCTTTCTCAGGATATCTTCCAGCAATACATTGGATGTTTTGCCGCCTCTTTGTCGCTCAGCTTCTGCCGGACTAAGGTAGCTTTAACCCGGCTTCAGCAGCATTTGCATGGCCGGAATCTGACTGATATGGTTTTCTCCAAAACTTGATATGTCCATCGTTGAATTCTTTTCTAATTCTTCAAGTAAAGCTCTTATTGAACTTTGAATTCCAAGAATAGGAATCACTGATAATCAATTCGTTAAAACAGTATTTCCCGAAACCTTCTAATAACCTCTAATAAGTCTCTAATTAATTTTCTCATTATTAGAGCCAACAAGCACCCATTTAGATTGAGTATCTGTTCCTTTATTAACTATTTTGTTTTTTCTCCTCAATTCTGATAATAAATTATTTACCTTAATTTTCTTTTGCTTGCCGTCCATCCAATCGGGTAATTTATTCCAAAGCAGTTCATCAATATCATTTCTGTTAAGTGCTTTGTGTTCGCCAATGGCTTTGATGATAAGATCTAAATAATACTGCTTATCAAATGCTTTGTTTTTAGAGTAAGCGGCTTTTTGCCCTGTTTTTGCTGCTACTTTTATTCCTATGTAATAGTTTGGCTTCCTGCCTTCAATCAAATTGCTATTTCGTAAATATTTTTCTTCAAAAGCCGATAAAACTTGTTTCTTCTGAACTTTGTCCAGCATCATAATCTCCTCCAGGGTCAGGTCTTTATTCTGAGCCAGCAATCGGGCGTAATTCATATCCAGTATTTCTCCCGAAATGGACACTTTTACTCTATCGTTAGACAAGTCGTAATCAGGTAAAGGAAAAAATCGTGCTCGCTGAAAGTTGAATATTTTCTTAATGCCTCCGCCCGCAGTATCTACCATTTTAAGATTAAACATAGCGGTTGCCAGGAAACGGTTTCGGTAATATTCTTCGGGTGCATCTTCTATAACCACCTTTTCTACATTTCCCGGAATAAAGGAACCCTGATTGGTGAATACCAGTTGATCGGGCATCTCTATGACGTTTATTCTCGCGTTTTTTGTATAATCCTGATGAGCAATACAGTTATTGACAGCTTCACGGATGGAGAACGGCTCATACTTTGATACTTCTGTAGGAAAAATAGTTCCTTCCTGCATATAGCGGTACTTTATATTCCGAACCTTTGCATATACCTTTTCTACGGAAAGAATGAACGGCAACCCAAAAATCTCATAATCTATATCATTGTTCTTCTCATCAACCAACTTCCAACGAATTTTGATGTCGGCAGGATTAAGAAAATGTTCGGATTCATCCTTTCCTAAAAGAATAAGGGCCGTCCGAGTAATTTTACTTTTAATGGTTACTTTTGCTTTATTGAGAAAAGTGATATCATTCCAATTACCCACTTCTTGCGCTTTATCAGGAAATTTGTTTTTAAAATTTTTCCTGGCCAGTGCAATGGCATCTTCATCCAAATCTTCCACTGAAGCACCGGAGACAATGGCCGCACTCCAGTCTTCTTTAATTGCCTGAGCACGAATACGTTCAATTTTTTCAAGATTCAGGGGGGCTAATTCTTCTCCGTCACGTGCGTAATAATGTCCATCAAAGGCAATTGGAATCCCCCGCGGAGCCGCCGGAATCTGAAACATAATCACACGGCCATCAGTAGTATGGAGTTCATAAATCTCCATAAAAGAAACCCGATTGGTAGTTTTATTGGCAATTTCACCTTTTAAGCTGTCGAGATCCTTTCGCGAGATTCTAAAATTACTACCAACAATCGCGTGGTCTTTATCTCTAATACCAAAGACCAGCCAGCCATAAGGCTTACCTATTAAATTGGCCTCATTGCTTAAGGCAGAAAAGTATTTTCCTAATTTTATAAAATCGTAACTGGTTTTGGCTTCTTTAAACTCTGCAATTTCATTCTCAGCCGTGAGATTACGGAGTGATTGTAGGATTTGGTTGAGTTCTTCTATAGTCATAAGTCTTTTATCTTATTTTGTTCGTCTAAAACATTAAGGTAAAAATTTATCAATTTCAGCATCAGAAAAGGTAAACTCTTCATTTTGTTGAAGAGCTTTTGATGCAATTTTATAAGCTCTATTAATTGTTTTAGGAGATCCTCGGTATGTATTGATGAGTTGTTCGTTCAGTTTGTCCCTTCTTTCTTGTCGTTGCTCAATTCCAATATTTCCAATCCCAATATCGACAAGTAATGATAGGAATGCTTCTCTTATTTCGAGAATATCCAGAGCGGCTTGCTTATGTTTTTCGACTATTGCCAGTAAATTTAAGTCTT
>Ga0182744_1000557_pt1 | contig 34647 bp, 35 predicted proteins | sample eDN3rd30CKraftMG_FD_128525 | JGI IMG/M metagenome (GOLD analysis project Ga0182744, IMG submission 128525) | Enriched Miracle-Growth compost microbial communities from Emeryville, California, USA - eDNA 3rd pass 30_C Kraft MG (version 2) (version 2) ... | reverse complement strand
GCGGGCGATTGCCGAGCTGAAGCCGATCCTCGGCCTTGAGGTGACGGCGACCCCGAAAACCGTCGGGGCGAAATCGCAGCCCTTCAAGAACGTCGTCTACCGCTACGATCTGCCGGACGCGATGGAAGACGGCTACGTCAAGGAACCGGCTGTCGGCACTCGCGCGAACTTCAACCCGAAGACCGTCGACGAAGAGACGCTGGAACGGATCAAGCTGGAAGACGGCATCCACTACCACGAGCACGTCAAGGTGGCGCTGGAAACCTATGCCCGCCAGAATGACGTCAAGGTAGTGCGGCCCTTCATGCTGGTCGTCACCCAGGACACGACCCATGCCCGGCAGGTGAATGAGTTCGTCCAGTCCGACGAATTCTTCGGCGGACGCTACAAGGGGCGCGTGGCCGAGATCCACTCCAAGCTGACCGGCGAGGAAAGCGACGAGAACGCGCAGCGCCTGCTGAACATCGAAAAGGCCGGCGACACGGACATCGTCATCCACGTCAACAAGCTGAAGGAAGGCTGGGACGTCTCGAACCTGTTCACCATCGTTCCGCTGCGCGCCTCGGCCTCAGACATCCTGACCGAGCAGACGCTCGGGCGCGGTCTGCGCCTGCCCTATGGCAAGCGGACCGGTGTCGAAGTGGTCGACACGCTGACCGTGATTGCCCACGAACGGTTCAATGAGCTGATCGAGAAGGCCAAGGAAGAGAACGGCGTCACCCGCAAACTGAAGCAGGTGACGATCGGTGAGGGTGGTGACGTGCCACCCTCGAAGCCTGTTTCAGTCTCGGCACCCTCTATCCTCGACCAGATGCTTGCCCAGGCAGAAGCCAAGACAGAGCCGACAGTCGTCGTCGCGGATGACGAAAAAGGTTCGGACGCCCCTGTGCAGCCGGTCGCCAAGCCGACAACTGCTGCACCGACCCAAGCACCCTTCAGCTTCAGCACGCCTGAAGAGCTGAAGGTCGCCCGCACGGTGCTCAGTGTTGTGATCCCCCAGCTCAGCAAGGAAGTGTCCTCGATCCGCGATCTCAACGATCCCAAGGTGATCGAACGCATCGCGGAAGCAGCCATTGCAGCACAGAAACCCGAAGAAGGATTTCTTCCCAGCATCACGAAGGAAAAGGCCGTCGCGGTCGCGCAGGAGCTGTGCAAGAACTTCGTGGAGCGGACCCTTGCGATCCCTGCTCTCACGATCACTCCGCAGCAGCAGGTTTCCTTCGGCTTCAAGCGCTTCGACCTGGACATGAAGAGCTGGAACTTCCAGCCGTTGTCCAATGAGCTCATGATCCAAGCTCTGCGTACAGAGAAGACCTCGCGGATTTCCAGCGAGGATAAGGGGGACACCGCAAACCGGCTGGAAGATTACATCGTCGCGCGGCTGATCGACTACCCTGAGATCGATTATGACGCCCATGCTGCCATCTTGTATGATCTGGCTGGGCAGGCAGTCACCCAAACCCGCAACCGCTTCGCGGACGACGATGAGCAAACTCGCAGTGTCGTCCGGGGTCATGCGAAGGCGATGGCCGAAAGCATTTTCTCGCAGATGAAGCAGAATATGTGGCGTGAGCACACGAACTACCGTGTCTCGCTGACATCTGCATTCGGCGAGCTGCGTCCGCAGACCTTCGATACCGCCGGTACGAGCTTCATCCGGGACTTCAAAACACCGCCAGATCAGAAACAGGAGATCCGGAAGTATATCTTCACTGGCTTCGTGAAGGGCTGCTATCAGTATGCGAAGTTCGACTCCGATCCAGAACGCAAGCTGGCGATCATCCTTGAAAAAGACAGCTCGGTCCGCCTTTGGATGAAACCTGGTCCCAACCAGTTCAAAATTTTCGATAATCACGGTGCGCCGTATCAGCCGGATTTCGTTGTAGAAACCGATACGGGCAAGCTGATCATCGAGGTAAAACGCCAATCGGAAATGACCGCCGCCGAGGTTCTGCGTAAGGCAGATGCGGCAAGCCTGTGGTGCCATGTTGCGACGCAAGCCGGTGCAAAGAACGGCGAGAAGCCTTGGCATTACCTCCTTGTGCCGGAATCAGACGTGCAAGAGAACTTCACGGTTTCTGGCCTAGAAGCAACGCACACGCGTGCCCCGGACACCGATCTACTCAGTCGATATATCTTTGAGGCCCCTTCTTCCCCAGCTGGGGCGGAAACGGAAGCGGTCGGCTGATCATTCGTCGCTCCTTCTCTCCGGCCTGTAGTCCAGGAACAGTTCGCCTGTTTCCTTCATTTCTACGGTCGGAGGGACAAAATCTTCACGGATTTCGGTTCCCCGTCCAGGTTTCGTCGTTTCCAGCACATGCTGGTAGTCATAGGCAGCAGCTCTCGCATCATCCCTGATCCGGCCAGAGGTTTCGTTCAGACAGTTCAGGTAGTCCTCGACCTCGCTGAAGTAGCGTCGAAATTCCGACCGAACCTCTGCACCGGAAAACCCAGCATCGAGAAGATGTGCAGCCTCTGGCCTGATGGGCTCGACACAAAGCTCTTGGGCCGCCCCAGGCGCTGCGAAGGCCGCCATCATGGCAACGGCTAAGAAGGGTGGTTTCACTGGCGCCTCCTGCTTCGCTCGTTCAGCCCGATCAGGCTTCCCATGATGTTCAAAGAGCCAGTCCGTTGTGCCCGCACCATCCCGCGCAGATAGGCTCCGGCGGAAAGGATGGTGACCTCGGGATCGGCAACCTTGGCATCGGTGATCAGCACGCAAAGCATCGCCGCATCCTCATCCAGAAGGCTCACGGCTTCCTCCCAGGCAGATGGGTGGATGCCCAGCTCAGGCAGACGTTTCTGCGCCGCGATCACGAAGGAATGGAAATCCAGCCTGCCCCGCTTCTGGCGCTCGATGTCGAGCCACATCTTCATTTCTTCGGAACAGAGGCCATATAGACGATCACTGCCCAGGTTCTGAATAAATTTGGACTTGTGCGCCTCGCTTGCCGCCCCATCCTGCTTTTCTAAGCAATTGACGCGGCCGTCAGGCTGCGGCCTATCAGAAATCGTGTGCGTGGGCTTGCCCACGCTCCGCATATCGACAGGGTCGTTACAGATTACTTCGTTAGAATCTTGAGTTGTATCTTGTATATGAGAGCGCTCGTTTTCGAGCGGTCGGTCATGCGTTTCATAGAGCAAAGTAGACGCAGAAATCGTCAATGCTTCGGCTTCGGCCTCATGGTTCTGAAGCTCTTCGAGCGACATCCGGTGAAGCGCCTGGCCTGACGGCCACTCCGCAAACGTCTGATGGATGCGCTCGACCTCTGCTGTCAGCCCATGACGCTCGACCAGCTCGCACAGAATGCCTTTCAGGTGCCGCTTGTGCGAACTGCGTTGCCCTCGCAGGCGGGCATGAGCCCTGCGATTTGCCTCGATCTCGTCGCGCAGGGACAGGAACTCGTCGACGCGCGCGATCGCCACGCCGAAGAAGACGCCACAACCGGAAAAGCCGGACCGCGCACCATTCGCCATCGTCCGCTTTTCGATGAGCCCTGCGCGGACAAGAGCCGCCTCATGCTCTCGGATGCGGCAAGCCGTGACACCACGCTTATGCGCGATCTCGTTCTGGCTGAGATAGCAGCACGGTTCATCCGGGCCGCGCTTGAACGCGCTCGGTCTGGTCGAGGCGATCATGGTGCGAAAGGTCATCATCGCCGCAGCACCGATGCCAAGGCTGGAAGCAACCGCATCGACAAGCGCGACAAAGCCGTCGCGCTCCATGCCGCGTGGAAGCGTTGGTTTGACGGCCTCACACCGTCGGGCAGGCAAAGCCTGGGATACATGCATCTGTTCGATCCTCGTTCGTGTGAAGCGAGGCGGCGGCAGGCAAACTTCTACTGGTCGCACAAATGCGTTTTTGACTTGCCTGCAATGTGGGGAAGCTGGTAGAACCGATCTTGACTAGAGACGTTTTCGGGCTTGCCGGCCCTAGGTCCTACAGCCCCCCGTGGAAGGTTGCCGCCTTCGCGGGGGCTTTAATTTTTGGGGTTCCTTACTGCTCCTTTCCTCGTCACGACTCTCTCGGTCGCATTATTGTGTCATTAGGCATACAGGGTTTCGTTTGAGGCCGCAATTCTGGTAGTCCACCGCCAGCGCCGCCACTACGATTAGTAATCCACCTGCTCATAGCCATATTTTCCTTGGTAATCGGTCCAGTCGATGAAGACGGACCGCTGATAGAGGCTCGGACAGATCTCACCCCAACCGGCAAGACCTTCGAAAGCATCCGGCAATGATGCCACCGAACTGCCAGACCAGCTGAAGTCGCCCTGCACGCCATAGGTGCCGACGCGGACCTTCTCGCTCCGGCGACAGTCACCATTGTCACCGCCGCTTTCACGCTGGCGGGCATACTCGACATTGTAGACGCGGATGGAGCGGACGAAGTCATACTCGGCTCCGCTGATGTCGATGTCGGCCACCCCATTGTCATCGGCATAGTCCGCGATCAGGGCCAGCATCTCATCCTTCTCGGTCGTCGGCAGAGGCATCCCTTCCAAGACGGCAGAGAAGGATTGCGGGGCCGAGAGCATGGGCGTGCTGACAGCCTCATGCAGGAGAGGCAGGGTGTTCTGGCCCTGATAAGGACGGTAGGCCACGCTCAACGGGCAGTTCCAGATCTGCAACGGCGGCTCCACCGGCCAGGGCGTGATCCTACTGATGAAGACGGACCGCGCTTCGTTGCACTCGGCACTGCCGGGCCAGCCTCCCGCCAGACAGATCAGGATCGCGCAGTCGATCTGATAGGCCTGCGCAGCCGATGGTGCTGTCAAGGACAGGCCCGCACAGGTCAGGGCAGTCGCGACACAGCGCTTCATCGCATGTCCATCCTCGAACAAGGCTTCTGCCCCCTTTGCATCTTGCGTCGGCATGTCCCCGCCGGTGTTCCGCTCCCACGATGGTCACAGCGGGGTGATCATCCTATAGCGAACCATGTCAGGAATAGCGCCAAAGCACCAAATTTGACGCCAAACTTCCAGAAGAAGCGCCATTTGTCAAACCCGCTTAGTAGTCCTAAAGCGCTGTTAGTACTTATAGGCGTTTCTTGTTACTTTGGCGCTTTTTTCAAAAAAGGGCTTTAAAGTTGAAAAAAGTCGTGATTCAAGGATACGCAGCACCTGTCCAGAAATTCCCAACGACAGGTGTCAGCCAATGTGGAACCCACGCGTGATTACGACTGATGCAGTGCAAAACTTCCTCGAGAAGGGTGGCAAGCTCGACTACCGCCCGATTCACACGCCAAAAGGATGGAACTGGGAGCTCTGGGCTGTTCAGTCGAACGGCGCGGCCAGCCCAGTCATTTCCTCGAAGACTGGTGAAGCCCGCGTCTTCAAGTCTTCCGACGCGCTGGTCAGCTTCCACATGCGCATCTTCCCTGACGCCGAAGGCGTTTGGGTGCCTGCCCCGAAATCTGGACAAGACGAAGACACCGAGTGATCGCTTCGGCGCTCTGCGCTGGCTGATCCTCCGACCGCTCTGCGGTTCCCTCTTCTCCCTCTCGATCCTTTCCGCATTCACCGTCGGCTCACCGCGCCTCGCGCAGGCTGAGCCCATGAATGCCACCGCGTTCCGGACCGTCGCCGAAAACTGCGCGCCCGGTGTCGCCCCCTCCATCATGGAAAAGCTCGTCGCCGCCGAGAGTGGCTTCAACCCGTTCGCCATCGGCGTGAACGGCCCGGATCGGGCATCCTATGCGCCGCGCTCCGCCGAGGAAGCCACGCAGATCGCCGCCCGCCTGATCGCAGAAGGCAAGTCCATCGACATGGGCCTCGGGCAGATCAACAGCGCCAACCTGTCCTGGCTCGGGCTGACCCCTGCCACGGTCTTCGATGCCTGCCGCAACCTGACGGCTGCGGAAACCGTGCTGCGCGACGGCTATGACCGGGCGCGCGATGCCGGAGCGGACCAAACACAGGCCCTGCACCAAGCACTCTCCTCCTACAACACCGGCTCTTTCACGCGTGGTTTCCACAACGGCTATGTGGCCCGCGTGCTGGGAGAGGGGTCCGTGACCGCCCCCTCGATAGAAAAGCGGTCACCCTCCCTGAGCGACGACAAGGACAGCGCGAAACGATGGGACGTGTTCGGCGCGGCCACCGGATCGAACGCCTTTGTTTTCCAATAGAAGGACGCAACCATGAAGAAGTTTCTGACCCGCCACCGGAGCATCGGTGCCCCGATGTTTCTGGCTGCGGTCCTGACCGCAGCGGCGCAGCCCGCCGCCGCAGCAGGCTTCACCGACTTCCTGAACAACATCCTCGACGAGTTCGAAAGCGCCAAGCAGCCCATTGCCCTGATCGCCCTGATGTTCATCGGCGCGGGCTGGCTCTTCAACTTTGTCGACCTGCGCCGTGCTGCCTGGGCCGTTGGCGGTGTCGTCCTGATCTACGCCTCCTCCGAGGTGCTGAGCATGATCACCGGCTGACCGGCAGGGAGGGCACCGCATGGAAAAGGTAAAGATGAACGAGGACGTGCTGTTCCTCGCCCTCACGCGCCCGGCGATGATCTTCGGCATCCCCGTCGAAGCCTTTGCCATGTGCTGCGGCATTGGCGGGCTGGCGATGATTGCCGCAGACTCGATCTTCTACCTGCCCATTGCGATCCCCCTTCTCGGCGTCTCTCGCCTGATCGTCGAGCGCGATCAGAACGCTTTCCAAATCCTGTTTCGCTGGCTGGACACAAATGCCCGGTGCCGGAACCGGAGCCTCTGGGGGGGATCATCGACATCCCCCCTGCGTCTCCGCCGCCTCTACAAGATCGAGGAGATCGACTGATGGGCCTGCTGGACAAGATCAAGACGGAGAACACGGCCGACCGCTACCTTCCCTTCATCCGCCATTCGGACGCGCACACGATCATCACGCGCAACCGGGGGGCCTTCCAGATGCTGAAGCTGGAGGGCGTCTCTTTCCGCACGGCGGATACCCAGCTCATCAACACGCTGCACAACCAGCTTAGCCACGCGCTGCGCAACATCGCCGACGACACCGTCATGGCCTATGTCCATGTGGTCCGGGCCACCGATGACGACTATCCGTCCGGCACCTTTGTCACCGACCTCGCCCGCTGGATCGACGAAAGCTACCGCAGCCGCATCGAGGCCAAGCGCCTCTTCCGCAACGATCTGTATCTGACCGTCTACATGCAGCCACGCAGCCTGCCCGGTGGTCGGTTGGCAAAGGGCGTCCGTCGTGCCCGCACCAGCCAGATCGAGGTGGATCAGGACCTCCTGGACGATCTCGACGACAAGACCACGCAGCTGACCCGCAGCCTCAGTCGCTTTCGCCCCCGGAAACTCTCGATCATCCGAGACCACCGCGACCTGCTGATCTCCGAGCCTGCCAGTGTCCTGAAGCAATTGATCTCTGGCCGGTATGAGCCGGTCCCGCTGGTTCACGGGACCATCGGCAACGCGATCTACACCGACCGGGTGATCTTCGGGCGGGAGGCGCTGGAAATCCGCCATGCCGCCGCCAGCACCTATGGCGCGATGTTCGGCATCAAGGAATACCACGCCCGCACCCGCCCGAACATGTTCGACAACTTGCTGACGGCCCCCTTCCGCTTCGTCCTGACCCAGTCCTTCCGCTGCACCGCGAAGAACGAGGCCATGCGCCAGATGACCCTCAAGGAGGGGCGGCTGCGCAACGCGAATGACCCCGCCGTGTCTCAGGCGGACGGGCTGCGCGACGCCCGCGACGACCTGATGTCGGGCGAGTTCGTGATGGGGGAGCATAACCTGTCCCTGACCGTCCTGACCGAGGGCGCGAAGGATCTGAAAGCCCGCGCCGCCGATGCGCATAACCTGCTGTCGGAATCCGGGGCTGTCGTTGCCCGCGAAGACATGGGGCTTGAGCCACAATTCTGGGCGCAGCTTCCCGGCAACCATGCGCACCGGGCGCGGGTCGCGATGGTGACCAGCCGCAACTTCACGGCCATGGCGCCTCTGCACACTTACCCGACCGGCCACCGGCACGGCAACGAATGGGGCGATGCGGTCAGCAAGCTCCAGACCAGCGCCGGGAGCCCCTTCTACTTCAACTTCCATATCGGCGATCTCGGTCACACCTTCATCTGCGGCCCCTCCGGCTCCGGCAAGACAGTGGTGCAAACCTTCCTGCTGTCGCAGCTGGAGAAGTTCGGGGCCAAGCGCGTCCTCTTCGACAAGGATTACGGGGCCGAGATCTTCGTCCGCGCCTCAGGCGGCTCCTATCTCGATTTCCAGTCCGGTCGCCCGACCGGCTGCGCCCCTTTCATGGCAATCGAGCTCGATGCCGACGGCCAGGCCTTCATGGTCGACCTAGTCAAATCCATGCTGGGCGGCGAACGCGCAACCTTCTCGGCCGAGGACATCCGGCGGATCGAGATGGCCGTCGCGGGCCTGTCCAACCTGCCGCGCACTGGCCGCACCGTCTCCGCCCTGCGCGAGTTGCTGGGGTTCGGCGGCGGCGCGGAAGACATCGGCAACCGTCTGGATCGCTGGCTGAGCAACGAACGGCTCGGCTGGGTCTTCGACAATTCCGAAGACACCATCGCCTTCGATGCCGATCTGGTGGGCTTCGACATCACGGCCTTCCTCGACGATCCGGAAATCCGCAACCCGATCATGATGTACCTCATGCGCCGGGTCGAAAACCTGATCACCGGCCAGCGCATCGCGATCTTCATCGACGAGTTCTGGAAGGCCCTGTCGGACCCCTACTTCTCGGACTTCGTGAAGAACAAGCTGAAGGTCATCCGCAAGCAGAACGGCATCATCGTGGCCGGGACGCAGTCGGCCTCCGACGTGGTGAACAGCCCGATTGCCCGCACGATCATCGAGCAATGCGCCAGCCAGATCTTCTTTGGCTCCGACCGCGCCAGCCGCAAGGACCTGATCGACGAGTTCGGCCTGTCAGAACGCGAATTCCAGATCGTCCGCGACGAACTGCCCCTCGGCCATTTCCTGATCAAGCAGGCGCAGAACTCGGTGGTCTGCGACCTCGACCTGTCGGGCCTTGATGACGTGCTGACCGTTCTGTCGGGCCGCACTGCCACCAACGCCATCATGCACGCGCTGATGCAGGACCACCCCGCCCCGAAAGACTGGCTCCCCCGCCTGTTCCAGAAACGGAAGGATCTCCGATGACAAGGCTCTCCATGTCCGCCGCTGCGCTGGCGCTGTCCCTTTCCACCACGGCCCATGCCCAAGGCGTGCCCGTGGTCGACACGGCGGCCATCGCCAACGCCAAGGCCGAGTTCGTCAAGGAAATTGCCCAGATGGTCGAAGAGCTGGAACAGGCCAAGGCGCTCTATGCCTCGATCAACGGCCTGACCGACATGGATTCCATCGTCAGCGCACTGAACTCGCCCGATGTCCGCGAACTGCTCGGGCCGGATGCCATGCAGATTGCCAGCGACTTCGACATTGACCTCGATGACCTCGGCGATCTGGCAGGAAAGGCGCAGGACGCAGCCGATTTCTCCGCGCTGGATGGGGCCAATATCGACGCCGACGATTTCTACCAGAACGAACTGGACCGCATCCGCAACCAGTCGGCCCGCGACACCGCTGTCGGGGATCGGATTGTGTCGCTGTCCGATGACCGGCTGGCAGGGCTTGAGCAACTGCGCAGCAAGATCGGCTCCGTCTCCACCCAGAAGGAGGTGGACGCGCTGAACGCCCGGATCGCGGTGGAACAGGCCATGCTCCAAAACGACACCAACCGCATTCAGGGCCTCGCCATGCTCCAGCAGGCCCAGGCCAAGGTCGAAGAGCAGCGCCAGACCGAAGTCGCCGCGCAGCGCCGTGCCAAGGAAAGCGCGGCCTTCACCAGCATCTACGGCGACGACAGCTTTTGAGGAGACACCATGCACCTGCCCCTTCCCCTGATCATCACCCTTGCGGCTTCTGCGTTTCTCGCGGGCTGCAAGGAAGAGGCCGAGAACCACACGGTCGACTACTTCACCGCCAATCCCGCCGAACGGTCCGCGATGCTGGAAAGCTGCGAGCTGTCCGACCGCGCGATGGATGACGCCAACTGCGTGAACGCCCGCAAGGCTGCCCAGAAAACCCAGACGCAGAAGGACCGTGAAGGTTCGGACCGTCTCTTCGGAGACCCGTCCTTCAACTGATCATCGCCGCTACCCGGAAAGGGCCGTCCCATGCTGCAAGCGCTCTACGACAATTTTGCTGACAGTCTCACCGACAAGATGAACGACATCAGCAGCACCATCTCTTCCGAGCTGACTGCACCGCTGACGGCGGCCCTGACAATTTACCTGTTTCTTTATGGTTGGGCGATCATCCGTGGCTCCATCCACGAGCCGCTGATGGATTTCACCCTGCGCGGCGTGAAGCTGGCGATCATCTGGACCCTCGTCTCCAGCGCCGGAGATTACTCGTCCTGGGTCGGGGACACGATCCTCAACGGCATCCCTGATTTCGTGGAAACGCTGACCGGCGGCTCGACCGACCTGCCCTCCGATCCCGTGATGGCGATGGCGGGACGGATCAGCGCCGAGGTGCAGGATCAGTACGGCTCGGGCATCGCGGGCTCGATCTACGGCTACGTCCTGTCGATCGTCGTGATCATCGCCGCCGTGCCCTTTGCCGCGATTGCTTTCGTGATCAGCCTTCTGGTCCATTTCGGTCTGGCCCTCATGGCAGCGATCGGCCCGCTCTTCGTTGCCTTCGCTCTCTTCGATGTCACGCGCGGCTGGTTCTTCGCCTGGCTGGGTCAGGCCCTGAATTTCGCCCTGCTGAAGCTTCTGGTCATCGTCCTCATGCTGGTGGTGACCTCCTTCATCGGCGACGTCTATTCGAGCTTCAGCATCGAGGACGGCGCTGCGGCAGTCTCTGCATTCCTCGTCGCAATGGCCTGCGGCACGATCTTCTTCTTCCTGCTTCCCTCCATCGCGGCGGCGCTGAGCGCCGGGGCCGGTGCCTCGACCGGTGCCGCGCAGCGCTTCGTGGAGCGGAAGCTACTGGGAAATGCGGCACCCCGGCAGGGAGGCAGCACGCCTCCCTCCGGCGGCTCCGCGACACGACAGAGCTGAGGCGGACAAATCCACCTCTTCCACGATTAGACTCCAAGGTTACGCGATGAAGAAACTTGTCCTCCTGATGGCCGTCCTCAGCATTTCGGCCTGCGCCACGACGACGCCGCTGCCGGATGTGAAAGGCTCGGTCGTCCGGCCACTGAACCCCACCAAATGGGACTATCAGGCCGCTGTCCTCGAAAAGCAGAAGGAAATCGGCGTCACGCCCCAGATCGCGGACACGCGGGAGGGAGAAGACGCATGACGGTATCGCAGGACAAGGACCTTGCCGCCTATCTGAAGGAGGCCCGCAGCTTCGATTACGACAGCCGCCTTGCCGCCGAACGCTCCAAGCGGACAGCCTGGATCATCGCCGGGGCCGCCAGCGTTATGGCACTGACCAGCGTGGCCGCTGTCGGCTTCATGGCCCCGCTCAAGGAAGTGGTGCCCTTCGTCATCCGGGTCGATCAGGCGAGCGGCGTGCCCGAGGTCATGACCCGGCTCAGCGACGGCGACACCACCTATGATGAGGCTGTCACCCGCTATTTTCTGGCCCGCTATGTCCGTGAACGCGAGGGCTACACCTACGCCGAGCGGGAGGCGATCTTCCACGAGGTGACGCTGATGTCCTCGCCCGAGGAACAGGCCCGCTTCTCGACCTATTACAACGGCTCCAACCCCAAGAGCCCGCAATACGCCTATGGCACCGACACCAAGGCCGAGATCAAGATCCGCTCGATCTCCTTCCTGAATGACGGGCTGGCACAGGTCCGGTTCTACAAGACCGAGACCAACGAACGGGAAAACCTGACGACGCAAAGCCTCTGGGTCTCGACCATCGGCTTCGATTTCGACGCAGATGCGGAGATCAGCACCGAAGATCGCACGATCAACCCCCTGGGCTTCATCGTCAGCACCTATCGGACGGACCCGGAGGTGACGGAATGATCCTGCGTACAGCCCTCATCACCTGTCTGGCACTCAGCGCCGCCGCGCCTGCCCTGGCGCTCGACATCCCGAACCCGTCGCGCTCCGACAGCCGCGTCCGGTCCGTCAGCTACAACGAATGGGACGTGGTCCGTGTCGTCGGCACCTTGCGGACCTCCGTGCAGGTCGTCTTCGCTCAGACCGAAGAAATCATCGACGTGGGCAGCGGCGACACCGTCGCCTGGGAGATCGTGCCGCGCGGCAACATCCTCTATCTCAAGCCGCGCGAGGCCAACCCGCCGACCAACCTCCAGATCGCGACCATGCGCGAGGACGGCACCACCCGGACCTATTCCTTCGAGCTGATCGTCCGGGACGGCGCGATCACCAACAACTCCAAGGATGTCTATTTCCAGATCAGGTTTGCCTACCCGACCGACGAGGCCAACCGCCGCCGTGCAGAAGCTGCTGACCAGAAAGCACGGGCGCAGGAGGAGGCTGCCAAGGCAAGGCTGGCAGAATCCGTGGCAACCTCCGGTTCGAAGAACTGGCGTTATCTGGTCGCCGGATCGCATGACCTCCAGCCGTCGCAAGCCTACGACAACGGGGAAATGACGGTTCTGACCTTCTCGCGGATGAACCGGATGCCCTCGGTCTTTGTCGTGGACAGCACCGGCACCGAGCGCATGGCGAACACCACGGTCCGCAAGAACCAGATCATCGTGCATGACGTGGCCCCCGAAATGCGCCTGCGCCTCGGGAACCAGGTCACCGCACTCTACAACATGGGGCTGGGATCTTCGTCTGGTGGCTACACCGGCACCGGCACCACCAGCCGCTCCGTGCAGCGCGAAATCATCGGACAGTGATCATGACGACTGAAGAGCAAGCACCACAGGACGGTGCACCCGAACCAATGGAAAACGGCATCGAGGGCGAGCGTGGCATCTCCTCGATCACCAGCGTGAAATCCACGGGGCTGAACGAGAAGAACAAGAAATTCCTCGTGGCCGCTGGCCTCGTCTTCCTCGGCACGATGGCCTTCCTCCAATGGCCCTCCGACGAAGAGCCTGCGCCGCCCGAGGAAACCGAGCGCCAGCAGACCACGATCCGGCCCGGACAGAACTTCGAGCCTGCGGAACTGCCCCGAGAGCAGGAGCAGCAGGCCCAGCCGGAGAAAGCTGACCCCGAACCCGAAGCGCCGGTCGGCCCGATCGAGCGCGTGCGCCGGGAAGAACAGCTGGCCCCGGCGGAGCCGAGCGAGGCCGAACAGCTTTACGAGTCATCAAAACGCGCGCCTGTCATGGCCTATCAGGGCAACCTGACGGGGCTTGCCGGATCGGCGGCCCAGGCAGGCACCGATGCCGGGGCCAACTTCTTCGGCGGCTCGGCCGAGAGCACGGGTGGCAAACTGACAGGGCTCGCGGCCGAACTGGTCACCAGCGACCGGCAATCGGAAAAGGCCACCGTCCTCGCCCATCCGAACCTGACCGTGACGCAAGGCACCACGATCCCCTGCTCGCTCGACACGGCGATGGACTCTACGGCTCCCGGCATGGTCCGCTGCACCGTGACCGACGATGTCTATTCGACCACGGGCGCAGTGATCCTGCTGGATCGCGGCACCCGTATCGTCGGTGAGTATAAGGGCGGGATGCAGCGGGGCCGCAAACGCCTCTTCGTCATCTGGACCCGCGCCGAAACACCGAACGGCGTGATCGTGAACCTCGGCTCGCCCGGTGCCGACGCCCTTGGTCGGACCGGCTTCGATGGTGACATCGACACCCAATTCTGGACCCGTTTCGGCGGCACGATGATGCTGTCGGTCATCGACGATGCCCTGATCGTCGCCACCACCTCCGGCGACGGCGATGATGACTCCTATGAAAACTCCCGAGCGGCGGCGCGCAGCCTCGCCCAGACGGAGCTGGAAAACACCATCGACGTGCCCGTGATCCTGCGGAAAAACCAGGGCGAAGAGGTCTCGGTCATGGTCGCCCGTGATCTCGATTTCTCCGGCGTCTACCGGCTGAAATGATGAGTATGCCCATCCTGCCGCAAGAAAGGCCCATGCCCCCGGCACTGGCCTCTCACATGGCCCCGCTGTCGCCTTTCCTTGAACGCCACGACGTTCTGGAAATCTGCATCAACCGCCCCGGAGAGGTCTTCGTCGAATATGCCCAAGGGATGTGGGAGAAGGTCGACCTGCCCGACCTGACCTATGCCTTCCTGACCGGCCTCGTCGCGACCGTGGGCACCTTCTCGCGGCAGAAGATCAACGAGACCACACCGCTCCTGTCTGGCTCCCTGCCACAGGGCGAGCGCATCCAGATCGTGCTGCCACCTGCCGTCCCGGTGGGTACGGTCAGCATCACGATCCGCAAACCGGCGCAGCGGACCTTCACGCTCGACGAACTATTGGGTCAGGGCATGTTCGAAGGCGTCACCAACGCCCCTTCCGCCTTGTCGGGCGAGGATGAAGCCCTCCTCGGCCATCACCGTAACGGCGACTGGAAAGCCTTCCTGAACGCCGCCGTTCTGGCGAAGAAGAATATTCTGGTCTCAGGCTCCACCGGCTCGGGCAAGACGACCTTCTCGAAGGCGCTGATCCCGCTGATCCCGACCGATGAACGACTGATCACCATCGAGGACACCGTCGAGCTGGAGCTTCCACAGCCCAACGTGGTTCGGATGATCTATTCCAAGGGTGGTCAGGGTGAGGCCAAGGTCACCGCCCGCGACCTGCTGGAAAGCGCGCTCCGGATGCGGCCCGACCGCATCTTCCTGCAAGAGCTTCGCGACGCCTCCGCCTTCTACTACCTGCGCAACGTCAACACCGGACATGGCGGGTCGATCACCACCATCCACGCCGACTCCGCGACGCTCGCCTTCGAGCAGCTGGCCCTTCTGGTAAAGGAGAGCGAGGCGGGGCGCGATCTCAAGCGCGACGAGATCAAAGACATGCTCTACCAGATGGTCGACGTGGTCGTGCAGATCAAAAAGACCGCCGCCGGGCGCAGGGTCACAGAGGTCTATTTCGATCCCCGCAGAAAACTCGGGGGTGCCGCATGATCGTCCAGAACTGGCATCGCCTTGGCACCCCCGCGCGGGCCGCCGCGATCTCGGCCGCGGTTGTGTTCGCCGTAGCCGGGGGGCTCGTCACCGCCGCCTATGTCATGCAGTGGGGGCTGAAGGTTCCGCTCCACCTGCCCCGCGACCTGTTGCTTTGGCCCCAGGCGGCGCTGGCCGGATACACCGATCCCGAAACGGTCAAATGGATCAAGCTCTCGGGCTATGCCGGGCTGCTGCCGACCATCGTCATCGCCGCCGCCATCCTGAAGGCACAGCCGAAGCCGGACGTGCATGGCCGCGCCGAGTTCGCGCGGGCGCGCGACATCCGGCAGGCGGGCATGAGGTCCAAGGCCGGTTTGATCGCGGGCTTCACCGGCTCCCTGCCCTCCCGCCACTATGGCAAGAAGATCGACAAATGGGGCCGCGCAACCGAGCAAGGCGGCGCGGTCAAGATCCAGAAGGCCGGGCACCTGACCCACAGGAACCTGCTGATGTATGGCGGCGACGAACACGTCCTGCTCTATGCCCCGACCCGCTCCGGCAAGGGAGTCGGCGTGGTGATCCCGAACCTTCTCAACTGGCCGGACTCTGCCGTGGTCCTAGACATCAAGAAGGAGAACTGGACCCTGACCGCAGGCTTCCGCAAGGCAGGCGGCCAGGAGGTCTTCCTGTTCGATCCTCTCGATCCGAACGGACGCACGCATCGCTGGAACCCGCTTTCGACAGTCCGGCGCGGCACGGATTACCAGATCGAGGATCTTCAGCGGCTGGCCGATCTGTTCATCCCTGTGGCTTCGAAAGACCCGTTCTTCGACCGGGCGGCACAGACGGCCTTTGTCGGCGTTGGCGGCTATCTGGCCGAAACGCCGGAACGGCCCTTCACCTTGGGGGAAATCTACCGCCAGCTCACCCTGACCCCGGACTTCGTCCAGACCTTTCAGAAGCGGATCGAAGACAGAAAAGCCTCTGGGCGTCCGCTGTCGCTCCAGACCGTCTCGACCCTCAACGACTTCCTGTCGAAGAGCGAAAACACCTTCGAGAGCGTGAAATCCACGATCACCGCCAATCTCGGCCTCTTCGCCAACCCGATGCTCGACCGGGCGACCGCCGCGTCGGATTTCGCCTTCGCCGATCTGCGCCGCAAGCGGATGACGATCTATGTCGGCATCACGCCCAACAACCTCGGTCGCCTCGGGTCGCTGATGAACTTGTTCTTCCAGTCCTGCGTCGATGCGAACATGCAGGAGCTGCCCGAGCACAATCCGGCCCTGAAACACAAGATCCTGCTCTGCATGGACGAGTTCGCCTCGGTCGGGGAGCTTCCGGCCTTCAAGCGCGGCATCGGCTATTTCGCGGGCTACGGGATGAAGGTGCTGACCATCGTCCAGACCCCGGCGCAGCTGGCCGACATCTACGGTCAGGACGGTGCCGATGCCTATATGGACAACTCCGGCGTCAGCATCGTCTTCACCCCGAAGGGGGTAAAAGAGGCGCGCAACCTGTCGGAACGGCTCGGCACGCATGGCGTCGAGGCCCGCAGCGAGTCCAAATCCAAATACCTCGCCAACCGCAAGGGCACGACCGTCAGCCACAGCGAGCAGAAGCGCTCTCTCATGCTGCCGCAGGAACTCCTGCAAATGGACCAGAGCGAGACGCTGGTCTTCGTCGCCGGACATCCACCGATCCGGGCGAAGAAGATCAGGTTCTATGCCGAAGCGGCACTGCTTGAACGCTCCAAGGTGCCCCCGCCCGTGGTCCCCAAAATCGACCGCTACGCCTTGGCTGAAGCCGTGGCCTCCCTGAGAGACGAGAATGCGATGCTGCGCGAAAGCGTCTCCACCCTTCAGACCAACTTCGACAAATTGGCGGGTCTGAAAGCCTTCCAGGCCGCGAATGTCGCCAATGGCGAACCTGCCGAAGTGCCGATGACCGACGAGGAGATCGCCAACCCCGAAGGCATTTCCTTCGACCGGCTGGCCCTGAGCGGGCAGAAGGCACAGGCGAAAATCAAGGAGCTGAACAAGGCCGGACAGGTCGGAACACGCAAGGGCGCGGCGGACATCCTCGCCGCCCTCGGTTGTGACGTCGCCCCCGTGAAAGCCGAAAGGAAACGGAATGCCTGAGACGGACAAGAGCACGAGCTTCACGCTCTCCTATGCGCGCAATGACAAGGAAGAGCGCTTCACCTCGGCCGCCTCCGCAGGGCGTGCCTTCGCGGATGCCGACGCCAATCAGCACCCGCGCGTGATCGAAACCACCGACAAAGGCGCGCGCACCGTCGCCCGCACCGTCACCATCGGCACCGACATCCAGAAATCGGTTCCTACACTCGACAGCGTCCGTAAGGATCTCACCGACCGCAATCGCGATGGCGCGGCCCCTTCCCCCATGATGCGGGCCGACATGGACTTCTGGACCGGCTATCATGATCGGGTCGCGGAGAAGGCCAGCCCCGAGAAGGTACCCGCGGACCAGGGCTCGATCTCGCCTAGCGAGAAACAAAAGGCCAAACCAGATCAGGATCGCTTTGACCTACCGGTCAGCTACCACGACAGGTTTCTCGTCACGAAGGCGAAGGGCCAACAGGACCTCTACAGATCCTATGACGACGCCCGCCCTGCGATCATTGACAAGGGCGACCAGCTCAGCACCCGAAACGCGGATCGCGGGACCGCAATGGACATGATCGAGCTGGCCGCGCATCGCGGTTGGCAGAGCCTGAAGGCGAAAGGGCCGGAAGAGTTCCGGCGCGAGATGTGGGTCGAAGGCACCGCTCAGGGTCTGAAGGTTCAGGGCTACCGCCCCACAGAAAAGGACCAGGAGGAAGCCAACCGCCGGTCCCAGATGATCGGGGAACGTGCCATCGAGCGGACAGACCGTGCCTCCCAACCCGCCCATGCCAAGACGATTGACCGCGAAGACCAGCAGGCCGCGCCGCGCCAAAGCTATTCTGACGGTATCTCCGGCAAGATCACCGACATCGGCACCGCCCCCTATCGCAACCGCGAAGGGGCTGATCCCGTGCCTTTCGTCGCCCTGACCACCAAGGCGGGCAAGGAAGAGCACATCTGGAGCGTCACCCTCCCTGCCGCAGTTGAAAAGCATGATCTGAAGATCGGCGACCGCGCGACCTTCTTTTCTCCCGGCGTCGAGCCCGTGACCTACAAGACCAAGGATCAAAAGACGGGAGAGGAAGTCGAACGCCAGGGACACCGTCGCCTCTGGGACGCCAAGGACATTGAGCGCGAAGCACAGACACAGCGCGCGGCACAGGGCAAATCTGCGGCGAAGGCAACCACTGAGGAAACACCGATGGCAGACAAGCAGCGCGAGCAGGACACCAAATCTGATCGGCTTGAAGACCGCATCAAGCGATACGAACCGGGCGACCATACCGCCAAAGGCCCGGCCAGTGTTCTGGCCCACATGGACGCGCGGCTTCGGGCTGAAGGGGTTTCGGAAAAGGACCGCGAGACCGCCCGCGACCACGCCGCCAAGCTGCTATCTCAGGGGATAAAATCTGGTCGAGAAATCCCCGTACAGAAGCTCGCAAACGTCACGCAAGAACAAGAAGTACAATTGCGAAATAGCAAATCCCAATCTCTTGGAGAGCTGCCAGAAACTCATAGACAAAGACCAGAACGGAGCACTCGTGAACGGTAACCTCTCCTGACGGGAGGCATACTGTGACGCCGAGCGCAAAAATGTCGAACAAAAAAGGAACTTCGCAGGCCTTGCACCAATAGATGCTCACCCCCATATCGGCGGAATGGCGCTCAATTGGGGGCGTTCCAGTCACGTGTTTAAACTGTCAAGGCCAGTTTCGCAGCCGGTGCAAGACGCGAGTTCAATCATTCGGGCTCCTCTCGCCAGCCACGCGGGCGGCTTTGCGGCAATCCGGCAATACCACATTGCCAGGTGCTTCACAGTATACACGACCACGTCGAAGACGAACGCACACCGCAGAACGGCGGGGGCGGAGATGTTAAGGGTCGGTGCGTTGACCCGATGCTCTTGCCCCCTCTCGCGGAGGCCGATGGAAGACGAGTTCGATTTCACCGCCAAGGACCTCAAGCACTATCCGCATTTCGATGCGCCGATCACGCTGAAGGAGATTCGCCGCCTCGTCACAGACCCGAAGAGGGTGGCAGCCAACTCCTTCTACCCCTTTTTCTTGTATGAAGAGTCATGGCAACCGTACCGCTCCACAGATGCGGCCAAGCCTGACAAGAAGACGCGACCAATCCGATATGGCGCGCGGCGAGACGCCTACATCTTTGCCTTCTACCGCCGGAAACTCTCCCGCCTCTATGAAGCGCGCCTCCGAGAGATGGGCATTGAAGATTGCCCGATAGCCTACCGGCAAGTATTGAAGCCGGGGCGGGGCGGCGGGAAATGCAACATCGACTTCGCCAAGGATGCCTTCGATGAAATCGACCGGCTCGGGGATTGTGTGGCGGTTGCGCTCGACGTGAAAGGCTACTTCGAGAACTTGGACCACAAGCGGATCAAGAGTATTTGGTGCGACCTTCTGGGCGTTGAAGAACTTCCGCCGGACCACTACGCGGTCTTCAAGAACATCACCAAATACAGATATGTCGATCAGCGCTCTGTCTATTCGCGGCTTGGCTATTTTGGGATGCGGGAGCGCAACGGGCACATGATCCCGGGCTTTCTGATGCCCTTCCGCGACATGCCCAAGCAGCTATGTTCCAACGCGGACTTCCGCGCCAAGATTTGCGGCGGTGATCCGAAGCACGGTCCCTCGCTCGTCCAGAAGAACGTCCTCCCGCATGGTGTCCCGCAAGGTGCGCCGATCTCAGACCTGATCGCGAACTTCTACATGTTGGAGTTTGACGCAGTGATGGCTGAGTACGCCCGATCTAGGGGCGGGCGCTACATGCGTTACTCGGATGACATTTTGCTGATACTGCCCGGGGGGAGCCCTGAAGCACGGGCCGCCATCGACTTCGCCACGGCTGAGATGCGCAAGCATGGGCCGGAGTTGCGAATCAAAGACGCCAAGACCTGTGTTGCGCAATTCCAGCGAGCGCCGGGCGGGCTGCGATTCCACCATTTGAAACAGAGGACCGACGAGGCAGCGAAGAACGGCTTTGAGTACTTGGGCTTCCGGTACGATGGGCGGCGGGTCTATGTGCGCGACAGCACCATATCCCGGTTCTACAGCAAAGTGGCAGGGGCGGCGAAACGTGATGGGCGGCGTCATGTCGAGAGCAACCCGTCGATGGACGCGGGGACATTGATTGGCAGCTTCGACTACCCTCTGTTCTCCCAAAGGTTCAGCAAGGTTAAGAAAGCAAACCTTACCAGCGACTACCGTAGTTGGACTTTCTACTCCTATCTCAAGCGGTCGGCGGAAGCATTCGAACCAAAAGGTGACCGTATTCTGAGGCAAGCACGCGGCTTTGATGAATTCATGAAAGATCGCGTAAGGTTGGCAATCCTCTCAGGGGTTTCAAAACGGAAACTGGCTTTGTCGAAGCCGGTCTAATTTCTGTGCTTGCTGCGGCACGCAAAGAGTACGGAGCAAGAGCAAGGTTTGGCTATCTTTCGCGCTCCCCCCTGTCACGGCTCCCCTTTGACATCTCCTGTTGACGCCCTGGGCTATCGACCGCGTTTCCGCGCCCGACGGGCACGGAGCGCGTAGCCCCCTGCCCCACCAGAGAGCGCGCGATCTCTGCGCGTTGCGTGGTTGTCTCGGTCAGTTGCGCCGCGAACCGTTTGGTTTCCCGCGCCAAGTCACGATCCTTCGGGTCGGCTGATCCAGCCAAAATCGTTACGGCTTGGTCATACGTCGCCATCACCCTGTTGCGCCGCGCGATCAACGCGTCATCCCAAGCCTTCTGCGGCAGGCGCCCGCCGTTGTCGTCGAGATCGCGCCGGACCTGGCGCATCTTCCGGGCATCGGCCAAGGGCTTACCGCCCCGCTGTCTGATCTTGTAGACCGGCGTGACCTCTCCCCGGCGCGTCACGCCTCGGGCATGGCGAGGGGTGGATTCCGCCTCGATCCCCCGAATCCGGAGCTTCTCGGCGAACGTGTCCCGCAGGCGTTGCAGATCAGCTTTCCGCAGATTCAGCTTCTTTCCGTCCTCGCCCACAGTGCGAAGCGTCAGGTGCACATGAGGGTGATGCGTATCCGTGTGCAGAGCCATCGCGTAGTCGTGCCGCCCTTGGAACTCTTGCTTCGCCAGCGCACTGACCGCGTCTTTCACCGCCTCCGCGTTGGCCGTGCCAGGCATCGAAAACACAATGCTGGTCGTGATCCTCGTCCGGTCAGTCGCCGAGCCTTCGCGGCGATCCTCGTCATGCTTCTCCATCCATTCGCGATAGATCACACCGACCTGCTGCCGCCCCGAAAAGGTCTCGCCCCGGTCGTTCTCGACCTGGATCTTTCCATTGCGACTGATGTAGGCGAGATGCTCTGAGGCCCTGACCGCTTCTGAAGCTCGGCTGACCTTGATTGGATTGCCGGACTTGTCGTTCTTGGCGGGCTTGGACACCTTCACCATGACTTCCGGCGCACCTTTGACAACACGGGCCAGCCGCGCCTTATCTGCCGCCGAGATGGTCTGTGTCTGGGCAGAGGAGCGCTCCGGCTGATTAGCGCCGGTCTTAGGCTTCCGGGTGCCACCACCGACTGATCCTCCTGCCGGTTTGTTCAACTCCTTGTTGGCCGATGACGGCCAACAGTCCTGAAACCCCAACTCCGACTTGAAGTCGCTCATGGCTGTTCACCTTCCCCGGACTGGAACTGAAAGCGGCCTTCCGCATAGACGCTCAACGCCATGCGCAATTTCGCGATGTCCTGGCGCAAGCCCTCGACTTCAGCCTTTGTCAGGTCGGCACCCGCACCCGTCAGAACACCTCGGTTCAGGGCATAGGCAATCTGGTTGGCGTTGACGGCCAAGCCGCGAAGCTGGCGGTAAGCGGCACGGACTCCCCGCCTCTCGCCCGACACCATCTGCGGTGCGTTTCGCATCCGGGCCGATAGCAGAACCGCTGCCCAAGTCGATGCCGTGACACCTTGGGAGCGCGCCTCCTCTTCCAGGTCCTGCCGCACATCAGCAGCCAGGCGAACCGTTACCTTGCCCTCCCGCCGGGCGCGGGAAAGCGGGCGGCGCGTCTGAACGGGTACTTCTTCTCCATCCAGCGCCAGATCGATCAAACGGCCCAAAAGGACCGACACAGTCTGCCCTTCCGAAGCGGCCAAAGCCTCAAGCTGGGCATGGCGCTCCGGAGGCAGATACGTTTTTGCGGCTTTCTTCTGTGTGGGCATTTTCAACTCAAAAGTGGGCTACTTGCTGGCGGTTAGCCTATCCTGCATTAGTCTAAATCCCAATCCAAAACGTGGTCCGGGACCACGTTTTCCGCGCCCATCGTTTGGTCGCTCGAAACGGAGCAACGCGCTCGAAATGTGGTCCCGGACCACATCGGAGAGCCAAGCCAGACGCGGCAGCCAAAAAAAACGCACCGTCCGAAGGCGGTGCGTTTCAATTCTTCATGTCTGATCTTCGAGGGCTAGCCCCAAAGGAAAAGCAGCCGATTGCGCGGCGTGACGCGGAAGACAAGGCTATCGAGATAGAAGGACAAAGCGCTCAGGATGACGAAAACACCCGCCATCAAAACCGGCGCAATGAGCCGATAGATGAACGGGATCTGATCCACCGCTTCGACGCCGTAGCCGGTGAAGATCATGACGGCTCCGGCCACAGCGGCAATCAGATGCAGCACCATCAGCACCGTGAGTAACGCCTGAACAGGTGTGCGGATCAGCAGCATTGCATTCCAGAGCGCAATCTTCACCATCTCTCGTCCTCCTCAGTCCCGCAGCAGCTCCACCAGATCGACCTCGGCCAATAGCACTTCTGCCACCCGGTCATCCTCCTCGAAGCGAATGAGAACAGACTTGCTGTTCGAGGCAGGCTGATCTAGCAAGGCTCGGCCAAGTTGCCCGCCGTGGCGGACCAGAAGAGCCGGAGACGCGGTTGCAGCACGAGGCCGGGGCGCTTGTGGAGAAGCGACCGTAGACGCTTCACTCGGCTCATCCCCCTGCCCTACCACATCTGCAGTCTCGACGTTTGCATCGGGAGCGCCCTTCGGGCCCTCATTGTGAGGGGCCTCGGGTGCGGGTTGCACCGTAATCCCTGCTTCGGGCGCGACCCCTTTCCCGTCGATTTCCCCACGCAGACGCTCGACCGTCACGCGGGAAATATCACTCGCCTCGGTCTCGCTGAGAAACTGCCGAACGGCGGCCTCGTCCTTCTTCCAGAGCGCGTTTAAATCCGACAAGGCGCGGATCGGTGCGTTCTGCGCGGCGGCTGCGCGCAACTCATCGGGCATCTTTGCCAAGGCCGCGAAACGGGACACCTCCCCTTCATTCCAGCCAAGCGCCTCGGCAATCGCGCTGCGCGACTGCCCTGCGGCCCGCATTGCCGCGACAGCCTCAGCCACCTCCAGGGTCGTCAGATCGGCCCGCTGAACGTTCTCGGTCAGCTGCGCCATCCGAAGTGCATCGGTCATCTCGCGAACGACTGCGGGGATCTTGGCAAGACCCGCCAGCTTTGCGGCCTGGAAACGCCGCTCGCCCATGATCAGCATGTGCTTTCCGGCATCATCGGCAGGCTGCACCGTAATCGCCTGAAGCACCCCTTGGGTCCGGATACTTTCGGCCAAAGATGCCAACTGATCCTTATCGAAATGGCGACGGGGCTGCTCGGGGTCCGGCATGATGTCATCGAGCGGGATTTCACGCTGCCCGGTCTGCGCAGGTTTGTTCTTCCGCGTCAGGGCCGACAGATCGCCGCTCTTCTTGAGGCGATCCAGCGTCTGCATCGTGCTGCCAAACTTCTTCTCGGTCATGGCTTAATCCTCCTTCTCGACGGTCTCGATGAACCAGTCGAAGAACTCGCCGAACTCGACGGCTGCGTCCTTACCGCTGGCAGTAGGCACCTCGAAAACCGGGATACCTTCCGCCTCTGCCGTCTCGTAGCCGACCCGGTTGCGGATCGCATGAGGCACCAGAAGGTTGGAGTAGGACTCGGCCACGGCTTGCAGGGTTTCGCGCTCGTTCTGCTTCACCGCGTCAAAGCGGGAAGGCAGAAGGCCAAGGAACTGGATGCCCTCGTTGATCTCCTGAACCTGCACGAAGGCTTTCAGCACGCCCTCGACCCCGTCCAGAGAAAACCGCTTCAACTCGATGGGCGACAGCATGAAGTCCGCCGTCAGAAGCGCCCCGTAGACTAATGCCGAGAAAGTCGGCGGCGTATCAATGACGCAGAAGTCCGCGCCCTCAAGCCCGTCCAGCGCCGCAACGGTGCTTTGCAGGACCGCATCGTCTGAACTGACCGGAACATCCCGATCCCCTTCGATCAGGACAACTTCACCAGGATCGACAGACAAGCTCGGAGCCTCACCGCTTTCGATCATTTGCAACGCGTTCCCGACCACTCGCTTGCCATTCAAGGCGCTGGTCAGGTTGCGCTGTCCATCGAGGTCAACGGCGATGACGGAATAGCCTGCGCGACCGAGGTAGAAGGCGATCTGGGTCGCAACGGTCGTCTTGCCGACACCGCCCTTGTTATTCGCGATTACGATCGTCTTCACGGCCTGCTCCTTCCTCGTTGGTCTGTTGAGCGATGCCCCATTGCTTGAGCGCATCGAGGACGATTTCGCCCATTGTTGTTTCTCGCTCGAAGGCCTCGCGCTTGAGCGCGCGATGCACGTCGACCGGCATATTCATGGAAAACATGCGTGTTGGGTTGCTCATATACCTCTCCGCAAGATGCACCGGATTTCCGGCTGACATAAGCGCGGCGCCCTGATCCTGGGCGACTGACCTCGGCCACTTGCGGCCGCGGCGAGACGCATGTCTCGGCGCGGCAAATTTTATGGCTCAGGCCGCGTGCCTGTAGTGACATACATACAGCCATACATAAGTACATTTTTCAAACAGAAAGAGGCCCGCATCTGCGAGCCCCTTTCAAGGTGTTGCCGATGTGCTCAGGCGGCGATCTCGCTTGCGCCTCCAGCGGCTGCGGCCTCCAGAACGAAATCTGCGGCCTTCTGCGCGGCGCTCGCCGCCTTGAAGATCGCGCGCTTGTCCTCTTTCAACACCCCGAGCCAGCTATCGAGATAAGATGCGGCCTCGTCGATGGTCGGCTCTACGCCAATGCGCGCCCCAAGGAAGCAGCTGCCGATTTCTGCAATCAGCTCCTCGCGGGCATAATCTGCTTTGGTGCTTCCCATCTTGAAGCGGTCCAGCCGCGACCGATGGCCGGTCCAATGCGTGACCTCATGGCAAAGCGTCGCCGTGTAGTGCTGCGCGGAAATGAAGGCGGACACGGGCGGCATCTGGATACGGTCCTCCGCAGGGACATAGCACGCCCTTGCACCGCCATGTGTGACGCGGGCACCTACCGCTTGAAAGAAAGCGTCGACCTCCGGCAGGGGCTGGGTGCCAAGATCCTCCTGCGCCTCGGGGCGGCGGTAGAACTCTTCCGGCAAACCCTCGATCTGGTCGGCATTGAAGACACGATAGGCGCGGGCATAGGGGATCGCGACCGCCTCGCCGTCATCGTTCTCCCGCTCGACGGTTCCGTATTTCACCACGGTCGATGACTTCTGGCCCTTTCGTACATGCGCGCCCAACTCCTTCGCCTGCTTGAAGGTGAACCAATGCGCGGACCCGAACCCGTTGGCATGGGCTGCAAGCCACAGCATCAGAACATTGATCCCGCGATAGGGTTCGCCATTCGACCGCAGCGGGAACGAGACGTCTTGTTCCCCGCCGGACCAAGGTTTGCGCCAAGGCGAAACGCCCGCTTCCATCGCCTCGATGATCTGGTTGGTGACGTGCTGGTAGATGTCGAAATCCGATTTTGCCATTTGTGGCCTCCTTCAAGGTGAGACGGGGAGGCTTGGAGCCGTCCTTCCGCCGATGGGCTGCGCCTCGGCCACCTGATCCGACCGAAAACGCATGTTTTCGGCGGAACAGAGTGGGGGAGGGCGAAGCCCGACCCACGGGCCTGAACCGGACAGTCAAAGGATCGGAGACGAGGTTGGTGCGGCCCGCAGGCCGTAGGCCGAGGACACGGCCTCGTCGGAGACGACGCGCCTGCGCGGCGCTTGTCTTTTGACTTTCCGGGTCAGGTCTGTTGGGCGGACCAGGAAAGAGAAAAAAGCCAGGGCGGGGGTGAGCGGGCGTAGCCCGTCGATCCCCCGACCTGACCTCTGATTGGATGTGACCCGCGCAAGCTGCGCGGGTCTCTTCTGATCTCTACGAAAAGGGCAGGGGCCGAGGCTCACCCCAGAGCCCGTCAGCCGTCCTCAGGTGGCCGATCGAGGTTGCGCGCATAGCTAACCTCGACCTTCAGGAAGCCGGGGACGCTGAGTGCAACGGAGATCTTGAGGTTCGCTTTTGTGGTGAGGCTTCGCAGAATTGAGCGCAGACGGGCGATGATCTTCTTCATTGTGTAGCTCCTTTCGGTGTTGGACGATTTCGGGAGATCACCGCGACGGCTCAGATCGGACGGGTGCACCGCCTGCGGTCGCAACGGAGCGCAGCGCAGTGGAGAAGGGCTTGCCCTTGCACCAGGACGAGGCCGGCGCACGCTCTCCCAAATAAATCGCCACACCGCGAAGGCGCTTCAGCACACTGAAGGGTGCCCAAAGCCGCGCGCCCATTCCTGCGCGGTCTCACCTCGAAGCCGCCGCGAAATGCGGGCCAGACCTTTGGCCGAGACGGATGCGCCTGAACGACCATTCGGCCGCGCTGCGGGTTGGCTCGGAGAGACAATCCGCAGCGCTTTGGGCCGAAGGGAGGGCAGGGGCGTCTGGCTCGGGGTGGAGACCGGCCTTGCCGATCGGAACCTCGGGCACGCGGTCCCGCGCCTGCGCGGGATTCGCCCTGCTCAAAGGTCCCGCTGCGGTTTCCCACAGGCCCCTCTCTCGATACTTGACGTCTCGTTCGGGGCCTGCTCCGGCCTGAAACTCCGCTCCCAAGGTCGCTACATTTCAGGCTGGAAAACCGCTCAGCCCCAACCGCCGCCACAGCACTACCCGGCGGAAAATGTGGTCCGGGACCACATTTGGAATTCTCCGCAAAATCCAAAATTGCGCGCAAAAGGAGAGCTGCCACGCCCCAAGAATGCCGCGACACATTCAAAAACGTATCTTCTTTCAAGACGTTGCCATGACGCGGATTGGCGTCTTTCCGCGCAAGGGCTGTACAGCAAGGTTCAACCACAGACTGTTTCAAAGTAGCAATTACGGGCTTGGTTCTTGGTGGGTGAATGACCGCGACGACCGTTTCCTTGAAGGCTTTGAAGAGGCTCAGGAAATTGAAGTCATGGGCTCCCGACCGGGAGCAGGCACCCCGCTCTCAGCCAACCGCTTCTCCGAAGCGGCGAGCCGACACGACCTGTTGTCCCGCCGGTCTCTGATCCTGTGGCGCGACACAGACGGACCAAGAAGGAGGTACAAATGGCCCAAACAAGCGAGGCTGTCCGACAACCGAAGCACGCCCTTTTGCTCGGCAGCAAGGTGCGCCAGTTCATCAAACGCGGTGGCCGCCTGCGCTACGAACCCCATAAGGACCCGGCGAGCGGCAAGCTCGTCTGGGTGGTTATGGGCGTCTTCCCCGACAAGACGGAAGAGCCGGTATTCACGACGACATCAGGCGAGCACAAGCACTTCCGCTCGGCAGATGCCATGATCCAATATCACCGCCAGATGTGCCCGGATGAGGATGTTCTGATCGTTCCAATGCCCACGAGCCATTAGCTCAAGGATTGGGATGGCCCCTCCCAGGGCCATTCCGCCGCGCCAGCGGCTCCCGCGCGGATAGCGCCAGTCCTGCCAGGGCAGGGCCTCACGCCCTGACGTGGCAGGACACAAGAAGGCCCAGGCCACAAAAAGACCCTGCCGAAGCGGGGCCAGGTCGTCCTTCACCACAAAGAACTCTTCTCACTCCATACTTTCAGGCAGCCATACCGCGATCTTGTCGGCCTGCTCGCCAGTGACACCGAGAGCATTGAGCAGGTCGTGATCACCACGGAACAGGGCTTCAAGCTTCGCGGCCTTCTCGCCCTTTTTCAGCTTGTCGAAGCTGGTGGCGGTCGGATGATCCACAGGCAGGTCCAGCAGTTCGCGCCAGAGGTCCGACATATAAGGGCCTCCTACGCGTCCAAAGAAGTTAGCGGCGGTCGGGGTCCAGATTTCGCGGATGTTCGGCTGTGTCGCCTTCTCAATCAGCGCCATCAGCTTCTCATCACCGCCCCGAAGCTGCGCGGCAAGGAAGCGCACCAGTTCGCCGCGAATGTGATCCGTCCCTTTCTGGCGGAACGCTCGGAAGCTCTTACCAAGATCTTTGCCATACATATCGCGCGGCGGGTTCTCGGTCAGGCGGCCATCCAGCGCATAGCCATCGGCCCCGGTCGTCGGCCAATTGGGCACGTCCTCGACGGACAGGCCGAACGGCTTGGACCAATAGAGATTGTGGCTCAACTGGTAGGCCTGCAGGTCGATCAGTAGGTCAGGGTCACGCAAGGCAGCATGTTGACGAGCACCGCGCGAGACGCGACCCAGATCATCGCGGAGTTTCTGGGAAATGGGGCTCTTGGGCGCATCCTCAGCGCTGTGCTGCGACTTTGCCAGAACGCCCGCCGCAACCGCCTCGGCCTTGTCGGCCTTGCAGATCAGGCCCTCATAGCTCTGCACCTCGCCCTGCGATTCCACATAGATGATGATACCGGTGTCAAACGACATCAGGAACGCCGTCCAATTCATCGAAGTCATGACTGCTACGCAGCAGCAGGGCCTGCTCCAAGCGGGTCTTGAGATGTCCGTGCCGGCTCTCGATAGACCCGTTTTCGTGTGCAATGCCGCGATTGTTCCGGGTCGCTTCCATGCCGTAGTCGGCACACAGCGCGTCATAGCGTGTGCGTAGGTCCTCTCGGGCATCCCGATCGAGATTGGTGAAGGCAGCCGACAAGCTGTCCGTCCGATGTTTGCGCGGGGCACCGCCGAGAAGCCATAGGGCGTTCTGCAATCCGCCAGCCAAGGCGGTGTAGCTCTCGCCGCCAAGCACCACTGAGGCATGCTCCCAGCCCGAGTGGACCAGGGTGAAGTGATAGATCCGATGCGCCAAGGGCACTCCGGCAATCGTGACGCCGAGCGCGCGCGCGTCGAAGAAGTCGGACATGCCCTCCCGGCCCGGCGGGTGTGACTGGCGGAAGATCACTTCCCTGTCCGGCCCGTGTTACGCGTGCCAAAGCCGCATCCGGCGCTCCAAGGTGCGGCGCGCAGAGTTCAGGTCCCGGTCCGGATGACGGTACTGCATCTCCTCGAGCACCGCGATCGGCCGAAGGCCCGGTGTCGCTTCGATCAGCGGAACGATCTCTTCATCCCACAGGCCGGCCAAAGGGTCGGGTTTGCCACCTCCGTGTCGGCGCTCACGTCGTTTCTGAGATGGAGGGCGGGGGTCGCGTTCGATCCGGGCTCCGGTGCTGACGCTGAAGCCGGCCTTGGCTGCCGCAATCTTTTGCGTGTGATGCTGTCGAAGGGTCATGTAATCCTCGTGTTGTCGGTCGGTGATGAAACGGCCGGGCATCCGATCCTCTTCTTGGTCGTCGAAGATCGGACCACCCTGACCGCCGTCACAGCCAACCGCACGGGGCAAACCCGCGCGAGATTTTGGGGGAAGCTACATCCGGGCTACGCCCGGCTTCCGCTTCCCCCAAAATCACGACCTGCAATGTCGCGCTGTTTCACCAGCGGTGTCGCTGCACACGCTGCCGCCGACCAGCACGGTCGGCTGTGACAGGACGATAGCCAGCCTCTTGACCGAACAAATAGCGCAACGTCAGGCCCGGGAGCGACTCGCCCATTACGGCATCTCCAACCCCGGTCGGTTATGGGTGGAAATCAACACTCATCAAGCTCGGAAAATTTTGCTATTCGAGATAGACGCCACGCATATCATGCCAGCATTGGTTTATTGAAACCAAGCCTTTCACTCGTGCCGAAGACGCAACCATGCCCCGACGTGTGTTCAGAAGCGGCAGAACCGGCAGGTTTTCCATGACCCGCCGGTCGGCCTGCCGATACAGCCGCGTGCGTTCGGCATCGGCAAGCGTTCCCGCCGCACGATCAAGCAGATCATCCAGAAGCGGATCGGCCGCATAGCCCGCATTGAACCCCGCAGGCGAGGCATTGCTGCTGTGCAGGACCTGCCGCAGCCAAAGATCGGTGGACATCGCCCAACTCATCTCGCTGAAAGAGACGCCGGAGGCCGCGCCTTGCCGCCATTCGTTGCAATAGCCGACCCAATCGGAATGCAGCGTCACCTTCAGCCTGACGCCGACGGCGGCGAGGTCCTGTGCCATCTGATGGTAGATCGCGCCGGGATCGAGCTGGGCCGAGCCTGCGCGCGCGCCCAAGGCATGCAGCGTCAATCCTTCTGCCGCGCCCGCCTCGGCAAGCAGGGCGCGGGCACGGTCCGGGTCGTAGGGGTGCGGATCCCCGGCCCGCGGATCGTGGGCGGGAGAGCCGGGGGGCAGCATGCTGGATGCGGGAACGACGGCGCCCGGAAACAGTTTTGCGCACAAGGCTTCACGGTCAATCGCATGAGCGATCGCGCGGCGGACCCTGATGTCTGCTATCTGCGGATCGCGCAGGTTGAAAACCAGATACCAGATGTATGGCGGATGGTATTCTGGAATGGTGAAGCCCTGCGCAGCCAGTTCTTCAAGATCGGCACCTTCGAGGCTATAAGCCACGTCCACCCGTCCCTCGGCCAGCGCCCGCAACCGGTCGCCCAGATTGGGGAAGGGCAGAAAGCGTATCCCCGAGAGCCGTGGCCGGCCGCCCCAGTAATCGTCGTTCCGCACTAGTTCGACCCCCGAACCATGGGGCGTGTCAAAGCGCCGATGAAAGCGGAACGCGCCGGTTCCGGGCGCGCGGTCAGTGCAGCCGTCGGGGCCGAAACGCTTCAGCGCCAGAGGACTGACCAGCGATTGCGCGCCCGGCGCGTCCTCTTGCGTCATGTAGCGCAGGAATTCGGGCGACGGCTGCGTCAGCGTGATCTCGACCGTCAGGGAATCGACTGCCTGAACCTTGGCTATCAGCTCCGCCGCTGCGCGGTTCAGGTCCGCCGCCTCGGGCGAAAACATCTCTGATGCCGGATCGCAGATGCGGGCATAGTTCAGGACCACGGCTTCGGCATCGAGCGGTGCGCCATCGTGAAAGCGGATGCCGGGGCGCAGACGGAACAGGAATTGGCGGGCGTCGTCCGAGACGTCGCAGCTTTGGGCCAGTCGCGGGACGATCGCAGTCGGCTGGCCCGGATTTGTCGGTGGGGTGTCGAAATCGTCCTCCATCAGGCTTTCATGAGTCTGCTGGACCACGCGACCTGTATTCCAGCCGCCAAAGGACCGGGGCGGGTCGATCCCGTCCACCTCCCAGTCCAGCGCCACGCGCAGAACATCCTTCTCATCCATTCCCATCACTCCGTGCCGGCCCTTGCTTTTGTTGCGGTATTCATGTGGCGAACAGACGGCCGTAGTCCCGCGCATGGCGCATGGCGGCCGTCTCGATCACGGCAGCCGCGCTGCATTCCATCTCGTCCAGTGCGGTCGCCAGGGCGATCCGGCTGGCCGCCAGTATCTCGGGCGCAAAGCCGGCGAGCATCGCCTGCGACGCCGCCGCAGGCAGAATGTCCAAGCGCACCGCCGCCGACAGGATCATCGTGACGATGCCGCGCAGTTCCATCAGAACCGCAGCCGGGCGGGAAACGCCGCAGGCCGCCGAGGTTGCCGCCGAGATTACCGCCAGATGGCCAGGGCTGGAGCCCGCGGCGATGGCACCCGCATAATCTGCCAGCACCGCGTCACGCGACAACGAGGGTGCCAGCCCCGCCAGCCTGCGACCGCATCGGCGAGAGGCCGCCTGCGCTGCATCAGTCAGCTTCAGGCAATCCAGCCGGGCGTCGATGGCCAGCAACCGGGCCAGATCCCCGGATATCAGGGCCTGATGCGCAAGGGATGCCGCCGCCCCGTCGCAGCGGGCGCCTCCCTGCATCAGTGCCGAGACAACGACCTGCCGAAGGCGTCTGTCGTCGGGCACCCGACCGTCGCGAAGCAGACGCTCCAGTCCCAAGGCATGGGCGTGCCGCCCGATCGGCAGGGCGGTGTCCGACAGTTGCATCAGGGCCAGCAGCGCCGGGCCATCCGCCAGCGCGCCAGGTGTCGTGTCATGGATCATTCTGCGTGACGATGGTGGTGGTGATGACGTGGCCGGTCCGCCGGATGATCGTGCCCGGCCCCCGCGCATACAGGCGGGGCATCCGCCGCAAAGGGCATTCGTGCGAAACGGATATGCGCGGGGTCGATATTATGCGCCAGTAGCGGGCGTGCGGTCAGTTCCGGGGTCTCGGTGACGGGAACGATGACTTCGCGGCCCCGCAACTCGCAGGGGGCGTGGCGATTTCCAAGGGCGTGCCCGACCCGGAACGCCGCCAGCATATCGGTTTCGGACAGGGTGACGATCATCACCTCTTCCGGCAGGCGGGCCACGGTCAGGATGCGGGTTCCGTCATCGTCCAGAACCGCCCCATCCGACAGCCAGCCCGGCTTTTGCAGGTCGATGCCGACATCGGCGCCCGCGTCAGTGGTCCTGCGAAGCCGGCGCCGGCCCGCGTCGGCGGCGGCGATCCATATCCTGTCCCGCTGCCGGCGGCGAAAACGCGTTTCATCGGCATGACCCAGGATTTCACGAACGATCAGCATGATCTTTCCTTTATTTTCTAAGGGCAGGGGCGGGACGGTTCCTCATCCGGCGCCTTGCCGCGTCCCAAGCCCGGTGGCTGGCCGCGCGCAATGTTGGAGCATCCGCGGCAAGAAAGCGCGCGACGACGCCGTAACCAGATGCCAGCGGAGCCGCGCCGCCGAAGGCACCCAGCATGCCGTCAAGCGAAGCGGCGATGTCGGCGGCCAGAGCCACGGAATCCACCTGCGTAGTCAAGGCAAAAAGCGTTCCGACATAGCCATCCTCTCCCAAGGCGCCTGCCAGGGCGGGATTGGCCTCGGCGGGGCAGAAGCGCGCACCGTCGATCAGGATGTCGCGCCCCTCGCAGGTCACGACCAGCCGCAGCAGGACAAGGGCATAGTCATGCCGCTCGCCCCGCGCCACACGGCCCGGCGCCATGCTGTCCAGAAGGATCGCTCCTGCATCCCTGTCCATCGCCAGCCGGGTGATCTGGTGATGGCAGGCCCCTGCCTGGGGGATGATCATGTCCGGCACGGATTCTAGAAAACCGTTCCGCGCCACGGAAATGCGGGTCGTCTGCACGGAAAGGGCATCCCCCTGCAACCGTGTCGCCGCGGGTGTCGAGAGGCAGAGTTCGGCCCCCTCGTCCAGCCTGACATCGACCGTCAGCCTGTCGCCGCCGAAAACTGACCCGGCGGCATTCTGGACATAGACCAGCGCCGTGTCCTCATTGGCAAGAGGCAGGACGGCCGTGGTCGTCAGGGGATAGCATTGCCGCCGACGGGCAAGCCGGGTCCGGCCCCCGCCATCCCGGACCAGATGCAGCGACAGATGCCCCTCGTTCATCCGGCGATCCTGTGGAACAATGCGGACCGGGCGATCTCGTCGAAAACCGGGCGCACGCCCCGATCCCCGCGCAGATCGGTGAACAGCGAGGGGCGGTCCGGCCGCGCGGCGGCAACGTCCTGCCGGATCCGGTCCAGATCGGCATCGACATGCGGAGCCAGGTCGATCTTGTTCACGATCAGCAGGTCGGCGCGCAGGACACCCAGCCCCCGCTTGCGTGGAATGTCGTCACCGGCCGAAACGTCGATGACGAAGGCCCACCAATCTACCAACTCGCTGGAAAAGGTCGCGGCCAGGTTGTCGCCGCCGCTTTCGATCAGGATCAGGTCAGGGGAAAAGCGGCTTTCGAGATATTCCGCGGCCTCGATATTTACCGAAGGATCCTCGCGGATCGCCGTATGCGGGCAGGCCCCACTTTCAACGCCCAGCACCCGGTCGGGGTCGATCAGGCCGGAACGGCGGACCCGTTCGGCATCTTCCGCAGTCACAAGATCGTTCGTGATGACGGCGACCGATACGCCCGCGTCCTTGCAGATCGGCAGCAAGCGTTCGACCAGCCGGGTCTTGCCGCATCCGACCGGGCCACCGATTCCGATCCTTACCGCCATTCCGTCCTCCGTCTCATTTCAGCATGTATCGTTGGCCCAGCGAAACCCGTTCCGCCGGGGGGCTGTCCGCCGCCTCGCCATCAATGCGGACCTCAAAGCTTTCGGGATCGACGGCGATATCGGGCAGCGCGTCGTTCAGCACCATGTCGCGCTTGCGCAGTGCCCGCGTGTCCTCAACGGCCGAAAGCCTTGCGCGCAGGTCCAGCCGCTCGGCAAGGCCGTTGCCGACCGCCGCAGGCGCGACGAAACGCAGGCCAAGGCTTTGCGGAGCGCGCCCGAAACAGCCCCACATCGGGCGATAGCGGACCGGCTCGCATGCCATCAACGAGGCGTTGGCCTCGCCCAGCGGCGCCCAGACCGGGAAGCCCGCCTTCATGACCAGCTC
>Ga0182744_1000553_pt1 | contig 34729 bp, 38 predicted proteins | sample eDN3rd30CKraftMG_FD_128525 | JGI IMG/M metagenome (GOLD analysis project Ga0182744, IMG submission 128525) | Enriched Miracle-Growth compost microbial communities from Emeryville, California, USA - eDNA 3rd pass 30_C Kraft MG (version 2) (version 2) ... | reverse complement strand
GCGAAAAGCTGCATGAGTCCAGTGTGTCGTGCGCGGGAGGCCGGTCAATGCATGCGGACGGACGCCGGGGTGCGATCTTTACCGCACTCCCCCGCCGGCGCGCAAGCGCCTTTGCAGGCGCATGGAGCCTGACCCGCTTTTCCGGACACCTTGAGTGAGGCGATGATCGTCTCGGAAGGAGTCCGTGTAATGCCTGCTGCTCACCCGCCGGAGTTTCGGCGTCGTGCCCTGGATCTTGTCGCACGGGGCAACCCGGTCGCGCAGACGGCTCGTGATCTCGGGATCAGTGAGTCGTGTCTGCGGAACTGGATGAATCACGACGCGATCGATTCCGGCCGCAAGTCCGGCGTCACGACGGATGAGCACAAGGAGCTCGTCGAACTGCGTCGCCGAAACCGGGTGCTGGAGATGGAGATCGAGATCCTTAAGCGTGCCAGCGCCTATTTCGCCAGGGAGAACGTGCTCCCAAAATAGGGTTCCGGCTGGTCCAAGAGCTCGCCGCTGACGGTGTTCCTGTCGCGGTGGCCTGCCGGGTTCTGAAGGTCTCGAAGTCCGGCTACTACGAGTGGGCGTCTCGCCCGCCGTCGCCGCGGACGATCGCTGATGAGGCGCTCACGGCAACGATCCGGCAAGTTCACCGCGACTCCCGCGGCACCTATGGAGCTCCGCGGGTGCTCGCCGAGCTGCGGCTCGGGCTCGGCGTTCACGTCGGCAAGAAGCGCGTCGCACGGCTGATGCGCCTCGATGGCCTCACCGGGGTGTCGCATCGGCGCAAACGCCGTGGATGGAAGCCCGACACCGCGACTCACGCGACAGTTCCGCGCGCACGAACCGAACCGGCTCTGGTTCTGCGACATCACGCAGCACCGCGCGAAAGACGGGTGGGTCTACTGCGCCGCGGTGATCGATGCCTACTCTCGCCGCGTCGTCGGGTGGTCGATCTCGGACCGGATTACCGCGGAGATCGTCGTCGACGCGCTCGAAATGGCCCGGTGGCGACGCCGACCAGAGCCCGGAACCGTGGTTCATGCCGACCGGGGAGCTCAATACACCTCCTGGCTGTTCGGCCACCGACTCAGGCAAGCCGGCCTGCTCGGCTCGATGGGCCGCGTCGCCTCATCGGTCGACAACGCGCTCATCGAGTCGTTCTGGTCGACGATGCAGCGCGAGCTTCCAGACCGGTCGAGCTGGACCTCGAAGGCGGAGCTGTCGTCGGCGATGTTCGAGTGGATCGAGGGCTTCTACTACCCGACTCGCCGACACACCGCTCTCGGCAACCTCAGTCCCGTCGAGTTCGAACGACTTCACACCCCCGCCGCGAAAGCGGCATGATCAACACAATGCACCCGTCCGGGAAAGCGGGTCAGGCTCCACATGCCTGTACCGATAGGTGACGACGACATCCCACGCCCCGTGCCTACAAGCAAGTTGGCCGATTCCAGGCCAGGAGAGCCTCACTCCGTCGTATGGCGTTCCTCTTAGGACGGAGGCGTTCTCAAAATCCACCAACACTCTACTTCCCTTTATACGCAAGGGAAGGAACAGGTTGGCCTAGGCTTCCATAGCCTCAAACGTATCCACTACGCGCTACGACGACCGTGATGGTGCCCCCGGCAGGACTCGAACCTGCAGCCTGTCGCTTAGGACGCGATCGCTCTTCCTTTGAGCTACGGAGGCGGAGCCGGTCAAGTCTACCGGTCGGCCCCCGGTCATCGCCGACCGCACCCTCAGATGACGCGGGTGAGCGCTCCGTCGACGACGACGGAGGTCCCGGAGACGAAGCTGGCCATGTCGCTAGCCAAGAACACCGCCGTCTGGGCGACTTCATGGGGCGGCCATCCCGGCCGGGAGGGGTCGTGACGCGGTCGAAGACCGGTACGTCGGTACGGGTCATCAAGGTGTCGATCGTGCCGGGGTGGATCGCATTGACGCGCACGCCGAACGCGATGCTGGAGTGCTCCGCCGCGATATCACCATCAACGAGATCGAGGTCATCATCTACGCGATCACGCAGGTCGGGGTCGCTGCGAGGATCTCACCGACAGAGCGCGAGCGATTCACCAGCCTGATCCTCGACGGGCTGCGGCGCGGCACCATCAACGAGATAACGATCCGATCGAGCGACCAAGTCTGACCCGCGCCATCCAAGGGATTTGCACTGCTCCCGAGATAGTGCAACGATTGCACTTTGTGAGCACGAGTGCACCTTCGACGGTTGTCGCCGAGCGTAAGGAAGTGATCTCATCACGCCTCACCGCACTCGCTCGTCAATTCACCGCCGAACGCGGCCTCAACGGATTCACCATTCAAGAGCTCTGCGGCGAAGTCGGCGTCTCCCGTCGAACGTTCTTCAACTACTTCCGAGCGAAGGAGGACGCGGTCCTCGGCGTCGACTCCGAGGAGGAGCTCCGCCGCCTCGGCGAGCAGTTCCTCGCGCGCGGTTCTCGTGGCTGGCCTGCCGTGCTAGAGGACCTTGTCAGGCTCGCCGCCGACCATGCCGACGAAGCCGGAATGAACATGCGCGCGCACGCGGATCTGATGGCCGCGATCGGTCGTGAGCCCCGGCTCCTCAGTCGCTTCATCGGCCTTACGCACGAACGGGAGCGTGCGCTCGTCGCCCTCGTCGCCGCGCGCGAGGGCGTCACCGACGCGGATCCGTACGCTCGTGCCGCCATCCACGTCCTTAGCACCATCATGCGTTCCGCCGGGGAACGCCTGCTCGACAGCACTGAGGATGCCGACTTCGGCGCCGCCCTCTCCGACTCGCTCGCCGCGATCCGCGCGGTGACCGCCACCCCTTCCAAGCGAACGGAATCCGAATGACCGCCGTCACCGACGCGCCGCTGCTGCTCACCAAGCGTCGCATCTGGATCATCTTCGCCGCGCTCATCGCCGGCATGCTGCTGTCGAGCCTCGACCAGACGATCGTCTCGACCGCGATGCCGACGATCGTCGGCCAGCTCGGCGGCGTCGAGAACCAGGTCTGGGTGACCACGGCCTACCTGCTCGCGACGACGATCGTCATGCCGGTCTACGGCAAGCTCGGCGACGTCCTCGGCCGACGCTGGTTGTTCCTCATCGCGATCGCCCTCTTCACGATCGCCTCGATCGGATGCGCATTCGCGGGTGACTTCTGGTCGTTCGTCGTGTGGCGCGCGATCCAGGGCCTCGGCGGCGGCGGGCTCATGATCCTGTCGCAGGCGATTATCGCCGACATCGTGCCCGCTTCCGAGCGCGGCAAATACCTCGGCCCGCTCGGCGGCATCTTCGGCCTCTCCGCCGTCGCCGGACCGCTGCTCGGCGGGTTCTTCGTCGACCACCTCACCTGGCAGTGGGCGTTCTACATCAACATCCCGGTCGGGATCGCGGCGCTCCTGATCGCGTGGTTCGCGCTCAAGCTGCCGAGCAAGAAGGCCACCCACAGGATCGACATCCTCGGCATCGTCCTGCTTTCCGCAGCGACGACGTGCCTCATCTTCTTCACCGACTTCGGCGGCAGCGCCGACCACGGCTGGGGCGCGATCGAGACGTGGCTGTTCGGCATCGGCATGGTCGTGGCGATCGGGCTCTTCATCCTCGTCGAGTCGCGGGCCAAGGACCCGATCATCCCGCTCTCGCTCTTCCAGAATCCGATCTTTGTGAACGCGACCGCGATCGGCATGACACTCGGTATCGGCATGTTCGCGGCCATCGCGTTCGTCCCGACCTTCCTCCAGATGTCCTCGGGCACCTCGGCAGCGGCGTCGGGACTGCTCATGCTTCCGATGATGGTCGGCCTCCTGGGGACCTCCATCGCCTCCGGTGTCCTCATCTCGAAGACCGGCAAGTACCGGCTCTACCCGATCCTCGGCACCCTGATCACCGCGGCCGCGATGGTCGCGATGACGACGCTCACCGCGGCGACGCCGATCTGGCTCATCTGTGTGTACCTGTTCTTCTTCGGTGCTGGGCTCGGCCTCATCATGCAGGTCGTCATCCTGGTGGTGCAGAACGCGGTGCCGCCGACGCAGATCGGCACGGCGACGAGCACGAACAACTACTTCCGCGAGGTCGGGGCCTCCCTCGGCGTCGCGGTGTTCGGGACGATCTTCACGACGCGCCTGACGGAGAACCTGACCGGCGTCTTCGCCGGGGCCGGCGCCAACGCCGCGGAAGCGGGGAACGCGACCGCGACGCTCGACCCGCAGACGCTGAGCCAGCTCCCGGACGCGGTCCGCGAGGGCATTGTCAACGGCTACGCCGACGCGCTCGCACCGGTCTTCTGGTACGTGCTGCCGTTCATCGCGCTGTCGTTCGTGCTCTCCCTCTTCCTCAAGCAGATCCCGCTCTCCGACGTCGCCGGGCTCGTCGCCCGCGGCGAGGCGATCGGCGGCGAGGAGGCCGAGGCGCTCGAGGCCGCGGCGCACGCCGCGAAACACGACGAGACCGCGACGAGGCAGGACGATGTCACGGAGCGGGTGGAGTAGCGCCGACCGCGGCTAGCGCCGCGGAACTCGTGCTGGTCATCCAGGACCCCGACGCGCCGGTGGGCAATAAGCCGGCCAACCACGGCCTGACCGTCGCTATCAACCCGACGCTCGCCGGCATCCCCGAGAACGGTCTTGCCGATCCGAGTCCGATCCCGGGGCTCAAGCATGGCAAAGGCGTCCTCGGCCACCGCGGCTACGCCGGCCCCCTCCCAATGCGCTCCCACGGGCCCCATACCTACGTCTTCCAGCTCTTCGCCCTCGATCAGCGGCTGGACCTGCCCGACACCTTCACGCTCGACGAAACGCCAATGCCATGACCGGGCACGTCGTCGCACGCGCAAGACTCGACGGCGCCTACGAAATCAAGTAGCTACCCCAACACAACCACTCGGTACTGGCGACTGATACAGGCATCGGTGGACAAGTCGACTAAGGACCGTTCTCGGGTTCGCGAGAAGAGACATCACGGAACGAGGATGAGCTTCCCGCGGACGTGCCCGGCGTAGCTGACCTCCAATGCGCGTGCGGCGTCGGCCAGTGGAATCCGTTCCTGCACGTCAAATCGGAGAGTGCCTTGCTCCGCCAGCGCCAGCACCGCGGCCAGCGCACCATCGACTCTGGCAACCGCGGTGATGCCGCTAGCCGCCGCATGCTCGTCCGCGACAGCCGTGACCGCGCGGGACAGGTCGGGAAGAAGCTGCCGTGTGGCACTCGCGGAGGCCTCGCCGCCGACGGCGTCGATCGACGCGGTTACGGCGCTCAGCGTCTGCACCCGGTCGACGAGCCCGTGACCGTAGCGCACGGGTTCGACCCCGATCGAGCGGAGGTACCCATGGTGCGGCTCGGACGCCGTCCCGATCACCCGCGCACCGAGCGCCCGCGCGATCTGTGCCGCCGCAGAACCCACTCCCCCCGCGGCCGCGTGGACCAACACCGTGTCACCCGGGCCTAGTCCGATCTGTTGCACTGCCGAGTAGGCGGTGCCTCCGGCGATCGGCAGCGAGGCGGCCTGCTCGAAATCCACCGAGGCAGGCTTGGCGGTGAGCTGACTGGCGGGGACGTTTGCCTTCTGTCGGTACCCGTTAGCGAAGCCGTGCCAGATCACCTCATCGCCGACCGCGAAGCCCGAGACGCCAGGACCGACCGCATCGATCACGCCGGCGCTCTCGTTGCCGGGCACCGCGGGAAACTCCAGGGGCCTATTGGCTTTCAGGTACCCCGCCACGGTCTTCCAGTCGACCGGGTTGACCGAGATCGCCCGAGCGACGATCCGCACCTCGCCCTCGCCTGGTTCCGGGACGGTTTCGTCCGTGTACTTCAGCACCTTCGGGCTGCCGTACGTGTCGAAATCGATTCGACCGCTCATCGTCGCGCTCCTTCGCGTGCTATCACCAGCTGGCGTCCTTTCTCAGGCCGACGCCACGATCTCAGGGGCCGGGAACACTCCATGCGATCTGAACTCCTCCGCGTCGTAGAAGGCCCATTGCGTCGCCCAGTCGCGATTATCGCTGGTCGCGATGTGCGGAGGGGCGTCATCGTCATAGATGTGTCGCATGTCTGCATAGAGCTCGACCACATTCCCCGTGGGTTCGACGTAGTAGGCGGCGATGTTCCGACCGCTTTCGCCGTGCCGCACCGGCCCCATGAGAAGCCGAGATCCCGACTCCCATAGCCGGTCGGCCAGCTTTCCCAGATCGACGATGCTCTGCGCCTGCCACGCGTGGTGATGCAGCCAGCCCCGGCCACGGATCAGCGCGATCCCGTGGTGCTCGGTGTTGCAGCGGAGAAAATAGGCGAAGTCGTCACCGATGATGTCGCTCAGCATGAAGTCGAGGATCTCCACCAAGAAGTCCTTGTAGGCGGTGGCATCCACGGGGTGCAGATTGATGTGGCCGTAACGCTCTGGACCGTACGGGACGGGAGTGCAGCCGGCGGCTTCCATCTCCACGTATATCTCGTACACGAAGTTCTCGGGTCCGCGGAACGCAAAGCCATCGCTCACGCCAGGAAGCAGTGGCTTCGTGCTGACGATCTCGAATCCCGCGTTCTTAACACGGGTACGCACCGAGTCGAGTCCGCGCAAGCCGTCGGCGACCAGGCCGAAGTGCCCGACCGCATCGACCGGTGCATCGAGATACACGAGCTCGTGGTGCGCGCGGGCCGCGGAGGAGAGGAACACGGCATTACCGCTGCGCCCGGTCTCGGTCAGGCCGAGTATGTCGTGCGCGTGGCGGACCGCGAACTCGACGTTCGCGGATTGCAGTGCCACATATCCCATCTTCTTGATCGCCCGTGACATGAGAACCTCCGGTTAGTCAGGCGCCCTCAGGCACCTGGGGATGGATTTGTGGCCAGCTCGATATCGCGTCATCGCGACAATCGAGCACGATCTTCCCTACATGGTCGCCCGATCGCATCCGGTCGAGGGCCGAACTCGCATCCAGCAACGCGAAAACGCTGTCCGTCTGATGCTGGATCTGGCCCGAGCTCAATAGCGGCCAGGCCACTCGCTCGGTCTCAGCCAAGATGGCCGCCTTCTCCTCGATCGGACGATCGCGAAGAAGAGTTCCTATCACCGACGCCTTCTTTTGGAGCAGGACGCCGAAGTCCAACTCGTCCTGTCGCCCGCCTTGCATGCCGATCGTCACGATTCGCCCGTGCACCGCGAGCGCCTGCAGATTCCGTCCCAAGTAGCCCCCGGCCACCGTGTCAAGAATCACATCCGCGCCGCCGACCTCTGCCATCCGCTGAGCGAAGTCCTCCTCGGCATAATTGATCAGGATCTGAGCCCCGAGCATTCGCGCTCGATCGAGCTTCTCGCCACTCGATGCGGTGACAGCGACCCGACCGCCGAGCGCCGCAATGAGTTGGATCGCAAACGCGCCGACACCGCCTGTAGCGCCATGTATGAGTACGGTTTCACCTCGCTGAAACCGAGCGACGAGAAGGAGATTGGACACCGCGGTGGCCGCTACCTCGAGCACACCGCCGGCCTCCAGCAGGCCGACCCGCTCAGGTGCGGGCAGCACATTTCGTACGTCGACTGCGAGATGGGTGGCATATCCGCCGGACGCCACCAAGGCGACGACCTCCCGGCCTCGCCATGTAGGGTCAACGCCGTCCCCGACCGCGATGACGGTTCCGGAAGCCTCCAGCCCCAGGACGTCCGTGGCTCCCGGGGGCACGTTGTAACGGCCCGCGACCTGCAGAAGGTCAGCTCGATTGATGCCCGCGCCCGCCACGCGGAGCACGACCTCCCCCGCCCCGGGGTTCGGGTCGGAGAGCTCCTGGGTGACGAGACGACCGACGCCGTCAACGATCTCTGAGCGGACCACGATCATCGGCTCGGCTCGTTCCTCATCGCATCTCCTTGATTCGCAGCTCTAGGACAGCTGGTTTCGGAGAATCCCCAAGCCGCTGATCTCCACTTCCACCACATCGCCGCTCTCGAGGAACGTCGGGGGCTCTCGAAAGAGGCCGACGCCACCCGGAGTCCCGGTCACGATGACGTCACCCGCCCCGAGCGGCGTGAAGCTGGTGCAATACTCGATGATCTCCGGGATGGAGAAGATCAGGTTTGCGACGCTGGCGCGCTGACGTACGTCGCCGTTGACCCGTGTCTCCAGTACGAGCGCATCGACGTCGGAGATGTCTGTCACTGGGACGAAGTACGGTCCGAACGGACCGCTCTGAGGGAAGTTCTTGCCAGGCGTCCACTGCGTGGTATGCCGTTGCCAGTCACGTGCACTCAGATCATTGAATGCCGCATAGCCGGCGACGACGCTCCACGCGTCCTCGCGTGCAACATGGTCGGCCGGAGCCCCGATGACCAGAGCGAGCTCCCCTTCATAGTCGTACTTGACCGTCTCGGCGGGGATGGGCAATGTGGTGCCTGCTGCCGCCAGCGAATCTGCGAAGCGCGTGAACACCATCGGCGCGACCGAATCGGCGCGGCCGGTCTCATCGCGATGGGCCTTGTAATTCACGCCGATGCACAGAATCTTGCGTGGGTTCGGGATGACCGGCAGGAAGGAAACCTGGTCGATCGGAATGCCCGCGGCACGGATGTCCGGCAGCGGTTCTACGAGCACGCCGTTCGCGATCGCCTCTCGGAGATCCGCGGCTAGGCCGATGCCGGACGGGCCGAGGTCATGCAGGAGTCCGTCTTGCTCGAGGCCCCAAGTCGGGACGCCCCCGGGCCCGAGATAGCTCGCAAAGCGCATCCCAGATTCCTTTCCTGTCGACTGCGCCCGCTAGTGCATTACTACCGAAATAACGCATTTTCGATGCTATCATAGATAACTTCTTGGTTTCTGCTCGGCGTTGTCAGGCGGCTGGCGTGCCGCGCTTCGCGATCTGGATCTCCTCGTAGATGCGCGTCCTGAGCTCGGCGAATCGAGGCAGATTGCGCGTCTCCAACTGATCTCGTGCATCGGGAAGGTCGATCGCAAGATCCTGTTGGATAACCGTCGGCGAGCTGGAGAGAACGATCACGCGCTCTCCGAGATAAACCGACTCGTCGATGTCATGAGTGATGAACAGGATCGTGACCCCGAGACGGCGCCAGACCTCGCGCACGAGATCCTCGAGATCGGCTCGAGTCTGCGCGTCGACCGCCGCGAATGGTTCGTCCATGAGGAGTACCTTCGGGCGCGACGCGATCGCACGGGCGATCGCCACCCGCTGCTGCATTCCTCCGGACAGCTGCCACGGGTAGCTCTTCCCGACGTGACCGAGCCCCACTGCCTCGAGCGCCTCATCGACCACCGAATTGCGCGCGGCTGCCGGCACCTTTTGGTTCTTGAGGGGCAGCTCGACATTGCCGCGTGTCGTCATCCAGGGAAACAGACTGCGCCCATACTCCTGGAACACGACCGCCATGCCCTTGGTCGGCCCATTGACGCGCTTACCCGCGAGCGTGACCGTTCCTGAAGTCGGTTCGAGCAAGCCGGCGATGCACTTCAGCAGCGTGGTCTTGCCGCTGCCGGAGGGCCCGACGAGGCAGGCGAACTCGCCCTCGCGAAGTTCGAAGCTCAGATCAGCGACCGCTTCGACGTCACCCCCGGGGGTGCTGTATGTCTTCTTCAGCTTCTGCACCGATAGCAGCGGTACGCCGCCCGCAGTCCTCGCCTGAGATTCCATGTCTTCAAGCACCATCGCCGGTCCCCTCTCTCGAGCCGTAGTACCAGAACAAGACCCGAGCCTGTATCAGCCGGAATACCGCCGAAAGTCCCAACCCGAGAAGGCCGAGGACGACGATGCCACTCCACATCTCCGGTATTTGATACAACCGCTGGAACTGTACGATCGCGAACCCGATCCCGTTGGTCGACGCGAAGAGTTCAGAGATCACCATGAGGATCAGTCCGATCGACAGGCTCTGGCGGATGCCCACCATGATCTGGGGAGTGGCGCTTCTCAGAACGAGCGCTCGGACTCTGCGCAGACCGTTCAGGCCGTAAATCTTCGCCGTATCGGTGAGGACCTGATCGACCGCGCGGGCTCCCTCGATCGTGTTGAGCAGAATCGGCCAGACGCAGCCGAAGACGATCACGGCAATTTTCATCGTGTCGTTGATTCCGATGATCAGCAGCAGGACCGGCACGAGAATCGTGGCCGGTATGGCGCGCAGGAACTCGAACAGAGGTTCGGTCAGCCGCCGGAGCCATCTCACTGTGCCGAGGGTGAGCCCGAGCGCGATTCCGACCACGATGGCCAGGGCCAGACCTGCGATGAGGCGGACGACGCTGGGAACGACGTCCTCCAGCAGCCGCGGACCGAGCCACACGTTGACCAGCTCCGCCGCGAGCTGCGCGGGCTGAGGAACGAAGAATGACGTGGACCCAAGGGTCGCCAGCCACCAGATCACGATCAAGATCACTGGGAGCCCCAGCGTGAATGCGAGCTGCCGCATGATCCTCATGCGCTGACCTCCCGCAGGACCGACGCGTGCCAGAACAGCAGACGTCGTTCGATCGCCCGCGCTCCCAGGTTGACCAGCACGCCGATCACTCCGCTGGCCAAGACGAGCGCGTACATCTTGGTGATGGCATTGCTCGAACGCGCATTGGCCACCTCGCTGCCGAGGCCTGGTGCGCCGATCACCAACTCTGCGGTGATCGCAAGCACCAGTGCGACGGTCGCCGCCAGACGGAATCCCGTAACCAAATAGGGCAGAAGCGTGGGCCACACAAGATGACGCACGCGTGCGAAGGTTCCGAGCCCCAAGCTCTTCGCGGTGTCCTCTGCCACCTTGTCCACATCGGCGACGCCATACAGAACCTGGATCAGAATGATCCAGAAGCAGGCATAGACGACAAGGAGAAGCACACCCTCCAGCTTGATTCCGAAGAGAATCACCGCAAGCGGAATGAGTCCCACCGAAGGAATGGGGCGCAGAAACTCGATAGTGGAATGGGTAGCCCGCCGCAGGAACCGGCTCGACCCGATGACAAGCCCCAGTACGGTCCCTGCCACGAGAGAGATCGCGAGGCCGATCGACCAGGCGCGGAGCGTTTCGCCGACGGCCACCCAGAACCGCCCCTCGCCGAGTTGCACGCCCAACATCGTCAGCACGTCCGTCGCGGTCGGGAGGTACTTGGAGTTCACCCATCCGAAGATCGACGCGGACTGCCAAAGAATGAGGAAGACCAGGATCCCGACGATGCCGAGTGCGACCGACGCGCCGCGCGCACTGGGCTTTCGAACCCGTCTGCTCCGGGGCATGTGAGGGGCGTCGCTCACCGTATGCATAAGGGGCCTCCTTCTTGGGCGCTGCCAACTCGCCAGCACGGCCGTTGATCCCGACCGGTCCATATAACCGCGTCGGCGGGAAGGGATTGGGCTGCCGAGCGCACGATGCCCGGCAGCCCAATCTCAACGCCGGCTAGTCGAGAATGATCGCGTCGATGTCCACTGTCTTCGCGATGAGTCCGTACTTCAGGGCGAGCGCCGCCCACGTCTCCAAGGCGTCACGGCTGAGCTCGGCCGAGTAGCCCTCGTCTGGCAGTGCCTGCGCGACAGCGGGATCCATACCGAGGAGGTCGATCAGAGTCGCATGCGCGTCCTTTTGGTGCGCCTCGGCATAGGTCAGTGCCTCACTCAGGGCCGCCCTGAAGTCGGCGATGACGTCCGGGTGCGCCGCGGCGTACTCGGCGGTGGTGAAGGTGAGAACCGAGATCTGCCCAATGCCGATGTCCTTCTGGAACTCCACGCTGACCTCGGCTCCCGCCTCGAGCACGGGCATCATGAAGGGCTGGACCATCGCGGCTGCGTCGATCGCTCCCGCCTCGAGCTGCGCGGCCATGTCGGGGAACGGAAGTTCGACGAACGTGACCAATGAGGGGTCGCCTCCTTGCTGCTCCACGTCCTCGCGAATCGCGGCCTCGCCGGAACCGCCCAGGGAGTTCGTCGCGACGGTCTTGCCCTCAAGGTCGAGCGCCGACTTGATACCCGAATCGGGGTAGGAGACGATGACCTGAGTGTCCGCCTTCTCAGGACCGTCGTACGCGAAATTGGAAATGATCTTGAGATCCAGTCCCTGCGCGACGGCCGTCAGGACCGATACCGGATTCCCGATGCCGATGTCGAGCGAGCCAGTCGTCAAGGCGGGGATCTGGGCGGCGCCGCCGGCCATGCTCGTCATCTCGAGCTCGAGCCCGTGGTCCGCGAAGAATCCCTGGTCGATGCCCAGCTGTAGCGCACCGAAGATGGACCCGGGGAACGTCCCCACCTGGATCACTCGCATTTCGGGGGTGCTCGGTTCTTGCGTGTTCCCCGGGGCCGGAGCCTCGGGTGCCGAGCATCCAGCCAAAGCCAATGCACCGACGGCGGCAGCGACCGCCAACGATGGAATGCGTCTCGCCAAACTTTTCACGTCTGTGTCTCTCTTCCTTGAGTAGTACAGGTATGCGGGTGCAGTTCCCTCCGGCTGATTCGACTCCGGCGGGGCTGTCTCAGTGTAGGTATGAAAAATACACCAGTCAAGCAATAGTAGATTATTTGTCTAACCTGTAGTATTTGGCAATGACCACAGAAACCGCTCGGGTTGCCGCCTGCCATGAGCTCATCCGGTCCGACATCATCCGTGGACGCTGGATTCCGGGCCAGAAGCTTCGGGCAGCTGTGCTCGCCGACACGTACGGGACCAGCACGACCGTCATCCGCGAAGCCTTGACACGGCTGGCCGGCGAGAAGTTCCTCGTGATCGAGCCCAATCGAGGGTTCTCGGTGCCGGCCCTGTCACTCCCCTACCTCCGAGATCTCACCGAGGTCCGCTGCCGCTCCGACGGGCTCGCGCTCGAGCTCGCGATCGAACGAGGGGATCTCAAGTGGGAATCCGACCTGATGGCCGCGCACTACCAGCTGTCGAAGATCCCTCGGCGACGCGAAGACGATCCCGAGCTGGTCGCTCCCCAATGGGTCGAGGCGCATCATGCATTTCACGCCACACTGCTGCGCGGGTGCGACGTGCCGCTCTTGATCGCCCTGGCCCGCGAACTGTCCGATTCCACAGAGCTCTATCGACGCTGGGCGGCGACCACCCAGCTCTCGAGCTCTCGGGATGTCGAGGCCGAACATCAGGCGATCCTCGAAGCCACGCTCGCTCGGGATGCCCCATTGGCTACGCGACTTCTTCGCGAGCACTACGAGCGCACGGTCGCCGTGATCCTGGCCGGGGGACTTCTGGCGCATGCCCCGGACGGGAGTACGCGCCAGAAATGACCCCCGATACAGCAGCTGCCGCGGGTACTTAGTCAGGCTGACAGGACCAGAGCCCGCTTGAGCTCGACGAGCAGCGCCGACAACTCGATGAGGTCTCTCGCACTCCCGAACACGTAATTATCTGGGCGAACCAGGACGAACGCGGCGTCGCCCAACCACTTCGTGAACCGGTCGTCGCCCGCACGCGGCAGCTCCGTCGAGTTCGGAGGGTTCACGACGAACCGAGTCACGCCGAGACTCTCCAGCACGCGACGGGCCCCTCGTGTCAGGTCGGGAAGCCGCACCTCCTGGATCGAGAGCAAGCGGAAGCCCGTTCCGATCAGATCATCGAGCAGCTTTGGCCCGCCCGCGGTCACCATGACGGGCTGGACGGCGAGCTCGCCGGCACGAGGACTCGCCGAGATGACCGACTCTGCGAGCGGCTGGAACGGAGGCCGGACGGGCTCGGTGGTCTCCAGCAGAACCGCGTTCTTCCGTGCCTCCTCAGGATCTACGGCGCTGACGATCTGGCCCATTCGCATGGACTCCCGTACGTAGGTGACCACGTTCGCTCGTCGGCCGTCAGAGTAGGCCTCGAGCAGCTCGTCGGATGCGATCTTCCGGAGGATGAGATCCAGCACCCAGCCCAGCATCTGGGCGTCTCGGACGCCCGAGCACATCCCTTGGCCGAGAAACGGCGGCATCGTGTGCGCCGCGTCGCCGGCCAGAATGACCCGCCCGCGGTGGAACGTCTGGGCCACGAGCGAACTGAACCGATATATCGAGTGCCGGATGAGCTCGCCATCCGTGGGAGTCATCCATGGCTTCAACAGACTCCACGCCGACTCGGGGGTATCGAAGGTGGAACGGTCGTCGTCATGAGTCAGCTTGAACTCCCAACGGCGATAGCGGCCACCGATCCGTCCCCCGACGATCGGGCGCAATGGATCGAGGTAGAACCGCGCGAAGTCGAAGGGCTGCGGCGCTATCTCGTCGTGCATTCGCACATCGACCACCAACCACTCGTCGTCGTACCCAAGATCGTCCTGCTCGACCGAGATCTCGCTTCGGACGCGACTATTCGCGCCGTCGGCTCCGACGACATACTCGGCCTCGATCTCATAGACCTCTCCCGAGTCGAGGTCTCGCACGGTTGCCACGACGGACGATCCAAGGTCGTGGATCGACACGACCTCCTGGTGGGTTCGGAGTGTCACGCTGGGGAAGCCGGCCACCCTCGTATTGAGTACCTGCTCGAGGTGGGGCTGATAAAAGTAGTAGGCGTAGTTCCACCCTGAAGGCGTCTCCCATGGCATGCGACGCTTCGACAGGAGCTTGCCGGTGGCATCGACCGTCACCGACCCATCCGCGGGGAGCGCGAGCTCAAGGACGTCCTCGGCGATGCCGAGGTCCTGGAAGACTCGCATGACCTCGTGATCAAAGTGACCCGCGCGCGGCGTCGGATAGACGCCCTCGTGTTTCTCGCACGCGATCGCGGAGTGTCCGGCAGCGCCGAGCACCGCGCTGAGCACTTGCCCCGTAGGACCGAACCCCACGATTAAGACCTCGGTCCGCTCCCGCCTGCGCGCGCTCATGGCGTGCTCACCAGGGCCTCGTCCGGGATCCGAGAACTCGCATCGAGGCGATGCCAGGTTCGATTGTGGTAAACCAGCGCGGGCGCGATCGACGCGGCAGGCGCGGTGGAGGGCTGCGCACTGGTCCCAATCGCCTGGATGACCATGACCGTCGAGGTTCCGGCACGCATCCGGTTGATGATCCTTCCCCTGATCCAGGTCGCGACCGAGGGGACGTAGGGCTCGCCAGTGACCAGGCGCTCCCAGCGCGACCTATCCGCGAACCGATCGATCCCGCTCGTCGCTCCGAGCTGCGCGAGGCTCAGGTCGGCGGCACTCAGCAGGTGCACAACCAGCGTCTCCGCCTGATGCAGCGTGCGGGCGCTCGAGGAGAGATCCGAGATCGAGAGCACCAGGAGCGGCGGAGCGGCGCTCACCGAGATCACCGAGGACGCGGTCAGCGCCACCGGGCCATGACCCGCGTCCGCACTGATCAGGGACACGCCCCCCGGATAGTTCCGCAGCGCCGTCTTGAACTCGTCGGCCGAGATGCCGTCCGCGTCGATTTCCGGAGCGAGCTGCGGCTCGCCCCACTCACCCCAGGTGGCTGCGATCGACCGGGCATCAGTCGCCATCAATGGAGGCTCCCAGTTCTCTGCGAAAGAACTCCCCGATGAACTCGAAGGAGACCGCTTGGGACGACACCACTTCCCGCTTACCCGGGGACTTGACGCGCAACTCGGCCCGGGCCCCGGATTCTCGTTCGAGTCGACCGAAGTCGAGCGCAAGGCCGGGAGGCGCCTGCATCGTCGACGGGTTGAAGAATCCATGCCCGAACCCTTCGACGAGGCAGAGCGCCACTTCGGCCTCATTGGCCGCCAGCGCTCCATACAGCAGTCTGCTCTGAAGCGGAGAGACGAGCTCGTCGTCGTCACCATGCACGATGAGGAATGGCGGAGCTCCCGGGCCGACGAGTCGATTGGGACTGGCGAGAAGGGCGAGTTCGCCGCGATCGATCACCGGGCCCCCGAGAAGCGCCTCGGTTCGCACATTCGACTGATCGGGCGTCGTGAGATCGATCGGGGCATACCCGACGACGACCGCATCGACGCTCGACGAGATCCCATCGCTGTCCTCGCCCGCGAGTTCCGACTGATCGGAGAGCACCCCCACGAGTGCGGCGAGATGTCCGCCTGCCGACGAGCCCCAGAGCCCGATCCTGCCCGCTTGGAACGAATACTCCGGTCCATGGGCCCGCGCCCACCGGACAGCCGCACGGACGTCATGAAGCTGGGCCGGAAAGGTCGCTTCCCCCGAGAGCCGGTAGTCGATGGAGATCATCACGAAACCCGCCGCCGCGAAGTGCTTCTCGAGATCGGGAGCCATGCTGCGGTCGCCGACCCGCCAGCCGCCGTCGTGCAGCCAGATGATGACCGGCGCGGGCTGCGGCGAAGGGTCTGGCCGCACTAGATCAAGCTTCAGGCCCGGTGCGTACTCAATGTCGTGCTCTCGTGCGAAATGCATCATTGCGTCCTCACCTAGATCAGAACCGGCACCCGAACTGTTGGCCTCTACGCGACTACGAACAGGTTATCGTGCTCATAATACACTTTTCAAGCTAGTATATATTCCGTAGATCGGCGTGAGGAGCCAACTATGAGAGCGTTACGGCTGCGCGAATACGGGGCGCCCCCCGTGCTCGACGGTGTGGATGAGCCGAAGATCACGGGACCGTGGGATGTCACGGTGGACATCGGCGCTGCTGGTCTGTGCAGGACGGACCTTCACATCGTCGAGGGACAGTGGGAGGCCATCCAGCATCCTCGGCTGCCATACACACTCGGACATGAGAATGCCGGATGGGTCCGTGAGGTCGGGAGCGCCGTGAGCAACGTCGCCCCCGGGGACAAGGTGATCCTCCACCCACTCGTGACGTGCGGGCTCTGCCTGCCCTGTCGGGCGGGTCAGGACAGCCACTGCGAGAACGCCCGCTTCCCGGGCATCAACGCCGATGGCGGGATGGCAGAGCAACTACTCACGAATGCGCGCGCCGTCGTGAAACTCGATCAATCACTCGAACCAGTGCAGGTGGCCGCCTTGGCCGACGCCGGTCTGACCGCATATCACGCGGTGCGAAAAGCACAGGAGATCCTTCACCCTGGTACCCACGCGGTGGTGATCGGCGCGGGAGGCCTCGGCCACATCGGCATCCAGACGCTTGCCGCGATCACGAACGCGACGATCACTGTCGTCGATCGCAACGAGTCCGCGATCGTATTGGCGCAGCAGCTAGGAGCTCATCACACGGTGCTCGCGACCACTGACGACGACGTGCAGCAGCGGGTGCTGGAGATCACCGACGGCGGTGCGCACGTGGTGTTCGATTTCGTCGGTGAGGCGGGAGCCGAGCTATTGGCGGCGCGTCTGCTGAGACCCCGCGGATCTCACTTCGTCATCGGCTACGGTGGTGCGATCTCTCTGAAGACGATCGACATCATCTCGCGAGAGATCAACGTCGTCGGCAACCTGGTCGGGACCTTCACAGACCTGATCGAGTTGATGACCCTGACTGCGCAGGGCCTGATCACCCTGCACACGGCCGTCTATCCACTGGCCGAATGGTCGGAGGCGATCAACGATCTAGAGTCAGGGCGGCTCGTCGGCCGGGCCATCCTGGTCCCGTGAGCGCGTGCTGCGGATGCGACCCTGCAATCAGTGATAGGCGGCGAGAGATGATGTCCTCCTCGAAGGTTCCCCAAGTGTTCGCTCTCGGCGACTTGCCGCGCGAGGAGGTGCGCCCCGGGTTCTCCCGTAGCGCACTTCGCTCCGAGCAGGCCCTGACCACGGTCAACTGGCTGGAGCCCGGATACCGATCCGCAGGGCAGCACTCCCACCCGTTCGACCAGATCAGCTACGTCCTGTCGGGGACCATGAGATTCTATTTGGGCGATGAGGTCGTCGACATCGTCGCGCCCGGCGCCGTCTATATCCCTGGCGATCTGCCCCACGGAGGTGAACCGGTCGGCGACCGAACGGTGCTCAATATCGATGTGTACGCTCCCGCACGCGAGGACTACCTACACCTCTGCACCAATCGGGATGCATTCGCGGCCGGTCCCAATAAGGCAGACGGTTAAGCGTTGCCGCAATCGCCGGCGCAGTCCGTCAGCCCATTGGACCGCGCCGGCGCCCGCTATAGAAGAACGAGGAGAGAACGTGAACGCTGAAGCCGCGCAATTGCACGTGAGCGACGAGGTGCCCCGGTTGCTGGAGCGGATCGATGGCATCGCGCCGATACTGTCGGCGGAGGCCGAAGAGAGCGAGACGATCGGCCGGCTCACGGACAGGACCTTCTCCGCGCTGGAGGAGATCGGCGTATTCCGGTTGAGCCTCCCGCAGGTGCTGGGGGGCTACGAGGCCTCGCCGCGTCAAGTGATCGAGGTGCTGGAGCGACTGTCCTACTGGGACGCGTCGGCCGGATGGGCGACGATGGCATTGCAGATGTCGAGCGGGATCACGGGCGCGTATCTCGAGTCGGGCACCGCGTCACAGCTGTTCAATCCCGCCTTCTTCGGTCGGATGGCCGGGCAGGGCAATCGCATGGGCACGGCGAGGCGGGTCGAGGACGGGTACGAGATCACGGGGGAATGGAATTTCGCCTCCGGACTGCTCCATGCGACGCACGTTCATGCAGCGGCGATCACCGACGACACCGGTCAGAAGAGAATCTTCGTCGTGCCCAAGAACCTTTCGACCGTCGAGGCCAACTGGGATGTGATGGGCCTCAAGGGGACTGGCAGCGTCGACTACAGCCTGGATCATGTCGTCGTGCCTGAGGCCGCGAGCTTCGAGCTGACATCGCAGGTGCCGGTGCAGGGCGGCAGCTTCTATCGGCTCGGCCTTCCGAACATGGCCGGTATCAACCATTCCGGGTGGGCGCTCGGAGTCGGACGGCGGCTGCTCGACGAGATGAACGAGCTCGCCAAGAAGAAATCGGGAGCGCCCGGCGCCACAACGGACTCCGACGAGTTCCACGCCGAGTACGCGCGAGCGGAAGCGGGGTTGCGTTCCGCCAGATCCTTTGTCATGGACGTCTGGCGAGACAACGAGGAGTCCTTGAGCAGGGGGGAGGCGCTCTCGGTGCACCAGGAGACCCTGTCGAGGCTTGCGCTCCACAACGCCACATGGGCGGCGCAGGCCGCATCCGTCGCGGTCTACAAGTGGGCGGGGACGAGCGCCCTGCGAAACGGGGACATCCAACGGTTCTTCCGCGACATGCAAGCGGGAACGCAGCACGTCACGTCGGGCCCCGCGGTGCTTCAGGCGTGCGGACGAATGCTTGCCGGGCTCGCGCCGGGCTCGCGCTGGTCATTCGGGACGTTGGTCTCGGCCTGACAAGAACGGTCGTTCAGCAGTACCGGGGCACGATGCGCACGCAGCGTCGGGCAGCGTCGCGTCTGGCACGCGCACGTTGAGGCTACGCTCCTGCTCGTTGAGCGTCGAAACGCGCGTGCCGGTCTTGGTCTCCGCCGACGGCCCCCGAAGACGCGGTCGTCGGTCCGGCCAGCGGAACAGATCCTGGCGCGGGCATCGCGCTCGTGATGCGCTGGTGTCGTGACAACGAGGTCTTCGACGGGCGCATTCCGGAAATACGTCTTCCCCGACGACGATGCCCGCATCAACGCCACCATGGGTCTGACCCCCTACGAGTACCAGGCGGCTGCGAGGGATCATCCGTTCACCGGCGGTCTCATCGACGGCTGGAGCAAGCTCTATCCCGCCGAGTTCGTCGGGGTGACGAACGATGGCAAGTTGCGCGAGGAGCTGTACCCCTTCCAGGAGTTGAGTCCTGACGAGCAGATCCCGGTCGAAGCGATGGCGCGGGCAGCCCTCGGTGTGCTCGAAGTGCTCACCGACGAGGAGCGCGCACGGGCGAGTCATGCGGTCGACGCCGTCGAGTGGCAGTCCTGGTCGAATCCGGAATTCCTGATCCACGACACGGGCGTCCGCGTCGAATTCGTCAGCGATGCGGCCAGGACCGCGATCCTCGGCCTGATCGAGGCGGCCCTGAGCCCCGAGGGCTATGAGTTGGTCCGCACGGTGATGCGCGTCAACGGGTTCCTCGGCGAAGTTGTCGGACTGCAGAACATCATGAACGAGTACAGCTACCAGTTCTCGCTCTACGGGACACCCTCGACGACTGAGCCGTGGGGGTGGCAGCTGTTCGGGCACCATGTCGCGATCAACTGCGCGGTCGTGGCCGACCGCATGGTGATGACGCCGCTCTTCCTCGGCGCTGAGCCGAACCTAATCGACAAGGGACCTTACGAAGGCGCGTCCGCCTTCGTCGCCCGCATCGCGCTCGCGCACCACCTCATGGCGGCATTGACGCCTGACCAGCGCCGCCGAGCCACCGTGTATCAGCAGATGGTGGATCCCGCGACCTCGGCATCCGCCGGGGGCTCGGCTTTCGCCCTTGGATCATTCGACGACCGCATCCGAGGCCGAGCAGCTGACCGCTGTTGTGTGAGCGGCAGATGACGCCCGATCGGGAGTCAACCAGCACCTCTCGACTCGCCTATGGGTCGGCGCGAACGTCCTGGAGTCGCCCGAACACCTCTCGAGTGAAGCCGAGAGGAGCCAAGATGGCGGCCAAGCCACAACCCGCCGCGGTCGCGGATGCGACACTCATCAGCACCGTCGGCGACGGTCTTCGCCTCCTCGTTATCGATGGCGTCGTCGTGGGACTTCGACCACTGTTCGTCACGACCGCAGTCGCCGCGGAGGTCTTGGCCTGCAGCCGGAGCCTCGTCAATGGGTACATCCGGCTGCGCTATCTCCCGGTGCACTACCACGGCACGAAGCCGGTCATCGCGGTAGAGGACCTCGAAGTGTTTGCGAAACGACTCGCCACCGAGCCTCGCTCGCTTGGGCTCTGACTACTCCACGACGCATTGGCGCGCCGCCTGGCGTCGGAACCGTGCGCACTCTCCCCAGTAGGCTGAGGCAACTTCGGCGGCACCGTCGCCGCCGAACGCAGTTGTCGGGATGGCGGATCCCGGGCGCGTGGGAGGGGACGGTCAAGTTGGTGACGATCGGCACGGCAGCACCGGACGATCGGCCTCCGTGGCTCAGCGATCTTGAGGCACCCTCGGTGCCGAGCGCTCCGGTCTCGATCTCCGGCCCCCCGGTTCCGCCTGCGCAGCGGGTCGCCTTCTATTCGCCGGACGAGTGGGAAGACTTCATCCGCGAGTGGGCGACCGCCCTCGGCTCGTCGTATGTTCAGATCAAGCGGCTGGGCGGCTCGAATGACAAGGGCGCCGATGTCGCCGCGTTCAAGACCGACCAGGGCTTCGAAGGCGGCTGGGACTGCTTCCAGGGGAAGCACTATGCCAAGCCGCTCGGCTGGTCAGATGCGTTCCCGGAGATGCTCAAGATCTTCGTCGGCACCGTGAGCGGGCACTACCAGCTCCCCGACAGCTATGCCTTCCTCGCTCCGAAGGGGTGCGGTACCAGTCTGAATCGCCAGCTGAGCAAGCCGACTGAGCTCCGGCAGAAGTTCCTGGAAGAGCTCGACAGCGACAAGGGAATCGCCGCCTGCCCGGACGTGTCACTTCGTGCCCAGGTGCGGACCCTTGCTGAAGCCACCGACTTCGCAAAGTTCAAGTCCGTGGAACTCGTGGATGCCATCGCGGCGCACCGGGACACGGCCTACCACACCGCACGATTCGGAGGGCCGTTGCCGCCTCGGCCTCCTGCGACCGGTGCGCCGGCAGCGATCGCCGACTCCGAGACGCGCTATGTTGAGCAGCTCATGGAGGTCTACCGCGAGGCGCGGCCTGACGATGATCTGACCCCCGCCACGCTGCATGCCCGGCCCCGCCTCGCGACGCACTTCCAGCGGCAGCGCGAAGCTTTCTACTCCGCCGAATCCCTCCGCCTTCACGCTCGGGACGCTGTCCCGCCGGGAACCTTCGAAGCACTGCAGGACGACGTGCACTCCGGGGTTATCGAGATCGCCGAGGCCGAGCAGACTACGTCGATGGACCGGCTCACACAGGTGCTGCAGGCATCGGCGCAGATCGACTTGAGTTCGCACGCGCTCACCACGATCGCGCAGACCGACGACCGGAAGGGCATCTGCCACCAGCTCGCGAACGAGGATCGGCTGACATGGGTGCGGGCCGAATGATGAGCAGCCCACTCAACGGACCGCTGGAGACAGCCATTCGCGTCCTCACGCTGCTCGCAGAGGCCTACCCAAGCAGCCTGGGCTTGAACCAGCTCGTGCTGCTGGACCACGGGCTCCTGCATAGCGATGATCTCGGAGGCCCACCCAGCCTCCACCCGCCCGTTCCGATCCGATCCAGCGAGCTCGGCGTGAAGCGACACCAACTCACGCTCGGGCTGGAAGTGCTCACGCGGGTCGGTCTCGCGGAGATGAGCGCGGTGGCCGGTGGCATTCAATTCACGGCCGCTGACGGCGCGCATCCCTTCCTCAGCCTGCTGGAGACGTCCTACGCCCGCGGCCTTGCCGAACGGGCGAGCTGGGTGGTCGGCCGCTTTGGCGGTCTGTCAGACGCAGACCTTCGAGAAGCGATCCGCGACGTGTCCGGTCGCTGGGCAGAGGAGTTTGAGGACTTCAGTGTCGGAGGGCAGTCGATATGAGCCGGTTGAGACTTCTGCACATCACGCTCTGGGGTGCGAACGTACCGCCGTCGACCGTGGAGTTCGGCGCCGGGCTCACGCTCGTGCGTGGACCATCGGATACCGGCAAGTCCTTCATGGTCGAGGCGATCGACTTCATGCTTGGGGGGAAGTCGCTGAAGGAGATTCCTGAGCGGAACGGCTATTCGACCGTTCTGCTCGGTATCGAACTTCCGACCGGCGAGAAGGTGACGCTTACGCGCAGCGTGGCCGGGGGTGCCTTCTCGCTCTATCACTCCGACATCCGGACGGGGCCGCTTCCGGTCTCGGACGAAGACCTCGCGGCGAAGCACAACTCGAAGAACGAGACGAATCTGTCGATGTTCCTGCTCAAGCAGCTCGATCTCGAGAACGCCCTGATTCGGAAGAACGCCCAGGGTGGGACCGTCTCGCTGAGCTTTCGAGATCTCGCCCACTTCTGCATCATCGATGAGACGAAGATGCAGTCCGATGTGCCGCCGGCCATCACCGGGCAGTACACGACGAAGACCAAGGAGATCTCGACACTCAAGTTGCTACTGGAGGCGGAGGACGATTCCTCGATCGTCGCCGTCCAAGGGCCGCAGGTGGGATCTCGGACCACCGGAGCGAAGATCGAGGTGATCGACCAATTGCTGGGGGACCTCGAGGCGAAGCTGACCGACACGCCCGACGAGGGCGAACTTCGCGATCAGTCCGCACGGCTGAATCGATCGATCGACGATCACACTTCCACGGTGGAAGGGCTACTCGCCGAGCGATCCGGCCTTGCGGAGCAGCTCCGGGTGCTGCAGGAGGCGGTCCAAGGAGCCCGGACCGAGCTCGCCGAAGTGGGCGCACTCCAAAGCCGATTCGGTCTGTTGAGCGCGCAATACGACTCGGACCTCGAACGTCTGGCGACCATCCGGGAGGCCGGCGTGCTCCTCGGGTTCTTCACCCCTGGGAAGTGTCAGTTCTGCGGTGCCGAGCTCGCGGACCAGCACTACAACCATGCCCATGGTGTCGACGGCACGGCCTTTGAAGAGTCGGTGGACGCCGAGACCGCGAAGACCCGGGCGCTTCGTGCGGACCTGGCGCTCACGCTCGAGGATCTTGCTCGACGCGGCGAGGAGGCTCGCTCATCGGGACACGACGCCACGGTCCAGGCCGAGACCCTAGGCGCAAGGCTGCGCACGCTCGACGAGCAGTTGAGCCCCGGGCACGCGGAATTGCGCGAGCTGATCACGATCAAGAGCGATCTCGAGCGATCGCTCGCGCTATACGCCCAGTCCGCTGAGCTGACCAGCCTCAGAGCGAGCATCATCGATGACACGCAAGCGGATGCGGCCGTCATTTCTGATGGAATCAACCTCACGGCGCTTCGTGAGTTCTCCGAGGAACTGGCGAAGCGGCTTGAGGCCTGGGGATACCCGGACGCCACATCTGTGCGATACGACCGGGCCGCACAGGACATCCTGGCGGACGACCAGTATCGCTCGGCACACGGCAAGGGTGTCCGCGCGATCCTCCATGCAGCGTTCACGGTGGGGCTTGCGCAGTATTGCTTCGACCGCGACATCCCCCACCCCGGATTCGTCGTGCTCGACTCGCCGCTGGTCACCTACCGCCCGCCAGGCCAGAAATCGGCCCAGCTCGACCAGTCCCTTCCGACGGGAATCGTCGCGGACTTCTACCGCGACATCCAGACCCGTTTCGATGGACAGGTGATCGTGATGGAGAACCTCGACCCGACTGAGCCGCTCGGCCCTGATGCCGTCGATGTCGTCTTCACCAAGGAGCTCGGAGTCGGCCGCTACGGATTCTTGCCCCCCAAGGCTTCCGCGCTCACCGGTCTTGCAATCGAGTCTTCGGAAGATTGACCGCTTCGAGACGGCTGTGGCCTGGCTCCTCGCCAAGCCACAGCAGTCATCGATCTACGTCGTCAGGCGGAGTAGCCGCTCTCCGAGTCGCTGCATCGCGTCGCGCTCCATCTCGGCAGTCGGGTGCTGATATAGCGCCGTAGTGGTTGAGTCGATGTGTCCGACGATCCGGCCGATCACCGAATCAGGCACGCCGAGCTCCATGAGCAGTGTGACCATCGTGTGTCGCGCGAAGTGGGTCGTCGGGGTCACCGGCGTTCCTGGCCGCCGATCCTTCGGTTCCTTCGCTTGTTCGGCATTGATGACTCCAGCACGGAAGAGCACATCGCGCCACTCCGCCTGGTCCTCTCCCTGCGCCCACGGCGAGCCGTTCGGTCGATGCCAGAGCAAGTTGTACGGATTCGGCTCATCGGCTGTGCCGTCGAGATACTCGATCAGCCGCTCGTACACGGGGTCGATGAGCGGGAATCGGCGCACCTTTCCGGACTTCGGGCGGACGAGGTAGAGCCGTCCCTCGAGGTAGACGTGCTCGAGCCCAGGCTGGAGGATCGGCCTGGCGGACGGGCAATTACCGGCTCGGGGATGACCGCACCGACCGCCGCACCCATGTTCCTGTGGCACGTCGGTCAGGGACCACTGGACGATGAACTCGCGACGCTTCCGATCGACCGAGTCCCTGGTTGCACCAAGTCGCTCGCCCTGTCGCATTCCGCCCAGCAGGGCGAGCCACCAGCGCGTGCCATCGTCACGCCGGTCGGCCTCGTCTAGGACTGCCATCGCGTTCGGAACCGAGAGCGCCCCGCGTGACACCGGAGCGGTCTTCGGCGGGTCGACGTCCTTGATGACGTTGGGGATTCGGAACTCCTTCCGGGCATCCTCGAAGAACCGAGAGAGCGTCCAGTGGACCTTCTGCGCCGAGGATGATGCGAGCCCTTTCCGGTACATGGCCTGGTACAGCTCGAGGATGTGGGAGGGACGGATGTCGGCGATCCGCTTGGTTCCGAGCGCCGGAACCACCCATCGGTTGAAGATGCCGACGGTCGTCCGGTACGACGCCGGCTTGTAGTTCGTCACCGCGATGGTGGCGACCCAACGCTTGTAGTACTGAGCGACCGTCACAGAACGGTTCGCGAGCGTACCGCGCTCGGCGAGCTCGGACTTCGCGTACTCCATCTTCGTGACGACCTCAGCGACACTGCGCCCCCAGAAGGTGACCTGGTTGCGCTTGCCCGGTACGGTCGGCTCGAGTTCGAGCCTCCCGCGGTAGCGACCGAACTTGTCCGGCCCTGCGATGCTGCCTTCTCCCCGACGTCGGCGAGGCTTGGCGGTTGCGGTGCGTGCCATAAGAGCGTTTCTCCTGTAGCCACATTCGTATCCACTACGCCATGCGATTCCATGCGATCCCATGACGGCACGGTGAGATCGTCGAATGCCCGAGACCCCTGTAAATACAGGAAAGTCGGCCGATCTACCGGGGATCTCGGGAGAGTCCCGCACAGTAGGTGTTCACCTTAGGACGGAGGCGCTCTATCCACTGAGCTACAGAGGCAGGCAGTCCAGTGTAGCGAGCGGGCGCGCTACGGCGTGGGCGGCGGGTACAGGTAGAGCGGGATCGAGTCCGTCGCAATCGTGCGCATGCCGTAGGTGAGGCGCACCCAGTTGTACTCCTCGATCGTGACGGTCCCGTCGTCGCCGACCGCCTGCACGTAGGCGACGTGGTTCGCGCCGTAGCCGAACCACGCGACCGCGCCGACGACCGGCGTCGTGCTCGTCGCCCAGCCGTGCGCGGTCCAGGCGTCGGCCCAGTTCGAGGCGTCGCCGCCGTTCGGCGTCAGATAGCCCCAGTCCATGAGCCACGGCTCGCCGAACGATCCGGCGTCGCGGTTCAGACGCCACGCGACGAAGTCGGTGCAGTTGCGCGTCGCATAGCGCAGGGACGACATCGCGTCGCCCGCGCCGTTCGCGAAGGGGTAGTCGTCGCCGGCCGGCCAGGAGATGTTGCCGCCCGCGAGCCGATACGCCGCGGCCATCTGCTCGCCCGTCGGCTGATCGGGCAGGCCCGTGTAGGAGTCGCGCTGGTCGATCGCAGGAGCGGCGAACTCCATCTCGGCGATATCGAGACCGGACCCGCTGAGGAGCACCGCGCCGCCCGCCGACTGGGACTCGTCGAGGCTCCCGTCGACGACCGCGTAGGCGGGTATCGCCACAGCGCCTACGAGTCCGACGGCAGCGACGAACGCGAGGGCCTGGCGGAGCATGGATTCCAGGTTAGCGCTTAGGCCGCGACGAAACCTGGGACGAGGAACTCGTCCCAGTCAGGCTGTGCGCGCTCGACCCCGCGGACGAGCCAGGTCGGTCCATGCGGGGGACGCGGCTTGTGGCGCAGCGTCCAGCCCATCTCGCTCGGCGTGCGGTCGCCCTTGACGTTGTTGCACCGCAGGCAGCAGGCGACGAGGTTCTCCCAGCTGTCGCCTCCCCCGCGCGAGCGCGGCAGGACATGGTCGATCGTCGTCGCGGTCGATCCGCAGTAGCTGCAGCGCTGCGCGTCGCGCCGGAGCACCCCACGGCGGGACACCGGGACCTGCCGGCTGCCGGGGATCCGGACATAGCTGCGCAGGATGATGACCGAGGGCCTCGGCCACGACATCGTCTCCGACCTGACGACGTCGAGCTCATCAGCGGCGACGACGCTCGCCTTCTGGTTCATGACGAGGACCAATGCGCGCTTGAACGACACGACCGCGAGCGGCTCATATCCTGCGTTCAAGACGAGCGTGCGCATCAGTGCACTCCGCGAGTCCTGTCGGCTATGGATATGTGGTCCACGGAGACAGATTAGTCGACCGCGGCTGCCAGGCCGCTGGAACGGCACGCCGCGTCAGGAAGCGTTCACCCGGCGTTCTGCGTCCGGCCGCCGGCGATCAGGCCGCGACGAAGACGTGCGCGGCGATCTCGAGCGGGAGCACGATCGGCTCGGCGCCCTCGACCGCGACGTGCACGCCGTCGGGGAGCCGGGTGAGCTCAGCGTCCGCGCCCGGCGTGATGCCGGCATCCATGAGCTGCTGCAACGTCTCGGGGTCGACCTGGATCGGCTCGCCGAGCCGCCGGATCACACCGCGCGTGCTGCCCTCGGCGGGCACGACGCTCGGCAGGCTCGCGACGCCGTGCATGAACTCCGGCAGTGCCGGACCGCCGATCTCCTCGAGCCCCGGAATCGGGTTCCCGTAGGGCGACTCCGTCGGCTCGCCGAGCATCTCGTAGATGCGGCGCTCGACCTGCTCGCTCATGACGTGCTCCCACCGGCACGCCTCGTCGTGGACGAGCGCCCAGTCGAGGCCGATGACGTCGGCGAGGAGGCGCTCGGCGAGCCGGTGCTTGCGCATGACGTGGACGGCGCGCTTGCGGCCCTCGTGGGTCAGGCTGAGGTGCCGATCGCCCTCGACTGTGACGAGCCCGTCGCGTTCCATCCGGCTGATCGTCTGCGAGACGGTCGGGCCGGAATGGCCCAGGCGCTCCGAGATCCGGGCGCGCAACGGCACGATCCGCTCCTCCTCGAGGTCGAGGATCGTACGGAGATACATCTCGGTCGTATCGACGAGGTCAGTCACGCGCTCCTCCATCGGGGTGCCGGCTCGAGACAAGACTAGCCAGCGAAAGGGGACAACGCCCACGGCCCGTAGAATCTTCCGGTGACGAGCATCGAGATCCCGGCAGCCCTGCGTCCCGTCGACGGCCGATTCGGCTGCGGCCCGTCGAAGGTCAGGCCCGAGCAGCTCGCCCACCTCGCTGACAATGCGCACCTCCTCGGCACCTCGCACCGCCAGGCGCCCGTCAAGGATCTCGTCGGCCGGGTCCGCGCCGGGCTCGCCTCCCTCTTCGGCGCCCCCGACGGCTACGAGATCCTGCTCGGCAACGGCGGCTCGACCGCGTTCTGGGATGCCGCGGCATTCGGCCTCATCGACCGCCGCGGCGAGTTCCTGACCTTCGGCGAGTTCGGCGGCAAGTTCGCCGCCGCTGCGAAGACCCCCTGGCTCGATGCCCCGCGCATCGTCGCCGCCGAGCCCGGCTCGCGCGCCGAGATCGAGCTCGTCGCCGACGTCGACATGGTCGCCTACCCGCACAACGAGACCTCGACGGGCGTCATGGCCCCGGTCGTGCGCGCGGAGATCGACGGCGCGCTCACCGTCGTCGACGCGACGAGCGCTGCCGGCGGCATCGCGTTCGACCCGACCCAGACCGACCTCTACTACTTCGCGCCGCAGAAGAACTTCGCCTCCGACGGCGGCATCTGGTTCGCGCTCGCCTCCCCCGCCGCGATCGAGCGCATCGAGCGGATCGCGGCCTCGGGGCGCTACATCCCCGAGTTCCTGTCGCTCAAGCAGGCGGTCGACAACTCGCGGCTCAACCAGACGCTGAACACGCCCGCGGTCGCGACGCTGCTCCTCATGGAGGCGCAGCTGGACTGGATGAACGCGAGCGGCGGGCTCGCCTGGACCGACGCGCGGACGAAGGAGTCCTCGGGACTCCTCTACTCGTGGGCCGAGTCGGTCGAGTACGCGACGCCGTTCGCGCAGGCGCCCGAGCACCGCTCGCAGGTCGTCGCGACGATCGACTTCTCCGAAGCGGTCGACGCCGCCGCGATCGCGAAGACGCTGCGGGCGAACGGGATCGTCGACACCGAGCCGTACCGCAAGCTCGGGCGCAACCAGCTGCGCGTCGCGACGTTCGCCGCGATCGAGCCCGATGACGTGTCGGCGCTCATCGCCTCGATCGAGTACGTCGTCGAGCGCCTCTGACCCCTCGCTGTTCAGGAGTACGCGGGGGTCGGCGTGCGATGCGCGCACCGACCCGCCCCCACACCTGAATTACGAGGCGGGGTCCTCGTCGTCCGCGTCGGTGTCGCCGTCGCTGCCGCCATCACTATCGGCATCGGCATCGGCGCCGATGAGGTCCTCGAGCGGGATGTCGTCGTCGAGAACGTCATCGTCCGCCTCCTCGAGGTCGTCGTCATCGTCGAGGTCATCGAGGTCGTCATCCTCGGCGTCGCCATCGTCGTCGGCGTCATCGGCGTCGGTATCGCCGTCGCCCGAGCCCTCCTCGGCCTCCGCCTCCGCCGCGGCCGCCTGCTGCGCCTGCCACTCGGCGAGCCGGACCGACCACGGGATCCACTCGGGCGCGACCAGCGAGTCCTCACCGGGCAGCAGCCCGAGCTCGAGGACGGTCGGCTCCTCCCCCTCGACCTCGGCGACGCTCACGACCCACGACCAGCCGCGGTAGCCCGTCTGCGCGCTCGCATAGACGACGTCCGTGACGCCGGGCGCGTCCTCACGGACGCGGTCCTCGACCCAGTCGCCGACGTTCGCGGCAGCGGTGACCTCCGCGAGCGCCGCGCGGACGAGCTCCTCGTAGCGGGAGGTCACTCAGGCATCCAGCTCGTCGGCGACGCGTCGGAGCATCGCCGCGATCTTGCCCCCGTGCGCCTTGTCGGGATACCGGCCGCGCTTGAGGCCCGAGCCGATCGAGTCGAGCACCTTGACGAGGTCCTCGACGATGACAGCCATGTCGTCAGCGGGCTTGCGCTGCGCGCGGCTCACGCTCACCGGCGCGTCGAGCACTCGCGCGGAGAGCGCCTGGGCGCCTTTGCGGCCGTCGGCGACGCCGAACTCGAGCCGGGTCCCGCTCTTGACCGTCGCACCCGTGGGCAGCGCGGAGGCGTGCAGGAAGACCTCCTGGCCGTCATCCGACTGGATGAAGCCGAAGCCCTTCTCCTCGTCGTAGAACTTCACCCGACCGGTGGGCATTGCCTGGCTCCTCGATGTCCCGCTCCGGCATCCGCCGGGCGGCACCAAGCCTACCCGCCCGCGCCCCGCTCGGCAGGGCGAAGCCGAGCGCTCCCGGCCTCGGTATCCTGATCGGATGGCGAAGGCGATGAGCAGCGGCTCCGAGGATCGGTCGACCCCTGTCAGCGAGAGCCGGCTCGATCGCGTCCTCGCCGCAATGATCGTCGGCATCATCGGGCTGTCCGTGCTCGCGATCATCCTCTACGTGATCGGGACCGCGAGCGCCTGGCCGGCGCCGGTCACGACGACGCTCTGGGCCGTCTTCTTCTTCGGCCTGCCGATCGCGATCATCATCATGATCGTCGTGACGATCCGGATCGGCGTGCGCCGCCGCCGGGAGAACGAGCAGCGGCGCCCCTAGGCGAGTGCCCGGCCCTCCTCCGCCCGCCGGACGTGATCGCGCGCGTGCTCGACGGCCGCTAGCAGCTCGTCGAAGAGGTGCTTGTGGTGCCGCAGCGAGTCGAGGATGCCGACGCGCCTCGCGAGCGCGAGATGCCGCGCCTGGATGCCCTTGAGCAGGACCGTGATCCCGCGGCGTTCGAGGCCCTGGACCATCTCGGTGATGACCCGCGCGCCGGTCGCGTCGAGGGAGCCGATCTGCGACATCCGCACGATGACGACCTCGATCTCGCCATGCACCTCCTCGACCGCGGCGACGACCGCCTCGGCCGCGCCGAAGAAGAGGGCGCCGTCGAGCCGGAACAGCGCGATCCGCTCGTCGCCCGGCATCGCGGGGCCGGGCAGCGGCTCACGCGTCGCCCCGCCGGAGCGGGCGAGGGCGCGCAGCGCGAGGAACGCGGCGACGACGAGTCCGAGGATGACGGCGACGATGAGATCGAACGCGACCGTCACGACCGCCGTGAGCGCGAAGACGATCGCGTCGCCCCGGCTCGCGGTGACGACCGAGCGCACGATCGACGGGTTGATCATCCGCACCGAGGTGACCATGAGGACGCCGGCGAGCGCGGCGAGCGGGATCTCGGCGACGACCGCGGCGGCGAGGTAGACGACCGCGAGCAGCACGAGCGCATGGGTGATCGACGCGAGGCGGGTGCGCGCCCCCGAGCGGACGTTGACCGCGGTGCGGGCGATCGCCCCCGTCGCGGGCATGCCGCCGAAGAGCCCGGAGGCGATCGAGGCGAGACCCTGGCCGACGAGCTCACGGTCGGCGCGGTACGGGCCCGTGTCGGCGAGCGATGCGGCGACGCGCGCGGAGAGCAGGGACTCGATCGCCGCGAGCGCCGCCACGGTGAACGCGGGGACGATGAGCTGCGAGACGGTCGCCCACTCGAGCGGCGGGATCGCTGGCGCGGGGAGCTGCGAGGGCAGCGCGCCGATCCGGTCGATCGGCGCCTGCGCGAAGTGGACGACGACCGAGACGATGATGATCGCGATGATGGAGCCCGGCAGATGCCGGTGGATGCGGGGCGCGACGACCATGATCGCGGCGACGACGGCGACGATGCCGAGGGTCCACGGCAGCGCCGCGACGTTCGCGAGCTGCATCGACTGGATCGCGGCGAGGAGCGCGTTCGTGCTGTGGTCCTGGCCGTTGAAGTCGCCGACGCCGACCGCGTTCGGCACCTGCTGCAGGAAGATGATGATCGCGATGCCGAGGGTGAAGCCCTCGATGACGGGCCACGGGATGATCGTGACGAGCCGGCCGAGCTTGAGCAGGCCCACGATGAGCACGACGACGCCGGCGAGGAGGCTCACGGTCGCGACGGCGCCGGCGCCGTGCGCGGCGACGATGGGGGCGAGCACGACGACCATCGCGCCGGTCGGCCCGGAGACCTGGATGCTCGATCCGCCGAAGATCGCGGCGACGAGGCCGGCCACGATCGCCGTGACGAGGCCCGAGGCCGCGCCGGCACCGGAGGAGACGCCGAACGCGAGTGCGAGCGGGAGTGCGACGATCCCGACGGTGAGCCCGGCGAGCAGGTCGAAGCGCCAGGTCCGCGGGAGGTCCCGGTAGTCGGCGGGCCCCGGCGCGAGCGAGCGCAGGTAGGCGAGGAATCGCACGGCTCGCCTAGTGTCCGATCGACGGCAGCGAGTCCGTCGCGCTGAGCCGGTCCTGCGACTCCTCGAGCGCGAGGACGAGCAGCTGTCGTGCGACGGTGAGGAGCTGCGCGACCTCGGCGAACGCGAGCCGGTAGTACACGAAGCTCGCCCGTCGCTCGGCGATGACGAGCCGGTGCCGGCGCAGAACGGCGAGGTGCTGCGAGAGGTGCGACGGCTCGAGGTCCGTCACGCGCATGAGCTCCGACACGGGCACCTCGTCGGCGCTCGCGAGCACCTCGAGGATGCGGACCCGGACGGGGTGCGCGAGCCCCTTGAACATGTCCGCCTTGACCTGGTACAGCGGCCGCGCATCGGCCCACGTGAGCTCGTCGCTTTCTGACTTCACATTTTCACAATATCGCGACACGACGTTCTCCCCGCGCCTCCGTTTTCAGGCCCAGCCGGCGTGTCGAGGGAACTATGCCCCCGACACGCCCACCGGGCCTGAAAACGGAGGGAACCCGGGGGTCGTGGGGTCAGCGGGTGTAGCGGAGGACGAGCTCGTCGGACTCGCCGTGCAGGACATGGGCGAGCGCGAGGCCGAGGTCGGCCTCGGGTCCGTGCGCGATGCGCGGGCCGTCGCCCGCGACGAGCCTCGGGACCACCGTGAGGCACAGCTCGTCGACCGCGCCCGCGGCGGCGAGCGACCCGAGGAGCGACGGTCCTCCCTCGCAGAGCACGTCGGTCCAGCCGTGCCCGGCGAGGGCTCCGCGGAACGCATCGGGGTCGAGCTCCGTCTCGCCGATGAGCACGACCTCGGCGACCTCCGCGAGCGCCGCGCGCCGATCGGCGGGCGAGTCGGCATAGGTCATGACGACGGGCCGGACCGGCGACTCGGCGAAGACCGGCGAGGCCGGGTCGAGGTCGAGCCGGCCGGACACGATCGCGAACCCCGGGTGCTCCGCGAGACCGTGCTCGAGCCGCCACGCGCGCTGCGCCTCGCGGACGAGCGGCCCCTCGTAGCCTTCGCGGCGCACGGTGCCGGCGCCGACGAGCACCGCATCCGCGAGTCGTCGCAGCACGCCGAAGACGGCCATGTCGACGCTCGAGGAGATGGAGCCGCTGCGGTCGTCCTCGCCCGTCGCCGAGCCGTCGGCCGTGCCGACGAAGTTGACCCTGACCCACGGGTCGGTGCCGCGCACCGCGCCCGGACGCCCGTAGAGCTCCGCGAGCGCCTCGCGATCGAGGGCAGAACGCGATGCGGGATAGATCTCATCGATGCCCGGCATTCCCATGACGACCTCTTCTCCTCGGGCGGCGCGCGGCGCTAGTTCTGCCCGGCGTTGTGCCAGATCCGAGCGGGCGGCCGCAGGCCCATGATCGCCTCGGCCATCCGAACCGCGTCGACCGTCTCGGCGACGTCGTGGACCCGCACGATGCGCGCGCCCGCGAGCACGCAGGCGACGACGCCGGCGACCGAGCCGATGACGCGCTCGCCGCGGGGACGGTCGAGCGTCTCGCCGATGAAGTCCTTGTTCGACAGAGCGACGAGCGTCGGATACCCGAGCGCGACGATCTCCGGCAGTCGGCGGATGAGCTCGAGCGAGTGGAGCGTGTTCTTGTTGAGGTCGTGGCCCGGGTCGACGATGATGCGGTCGGCGTCGATGCCCGCGGCGCGGCTGCGCTCGACGAGTCGGGCGAGATGCGCGCGCACGTCCTCCACGACGTCGGCGTAGACCGGCTCGACCGGCTCGCTGCGCGGCGGATGCAGGCTGTGCGTGAGCACGATCGTGGCGTCCGACCGGGCGACGACGGACGGCATGCGCTCGTCCCAGTAGCCGCTCGTGTCGTTGATGACGCCCGCGCCGGCGCCGATCGCGGCCTCCGCGACGATCGCGTTCGTCGTGTCGACGGAGACGACGGCGGGACTCGCGGCGACGACCGCCTCGACGACGGGGATCACCCGGTCGAGCTCCTCCTGCTCGCCGACCGCCGGCCCCCGCCCGAACGGCACGCCGCCGATGTCGACCCAGTCGGCGCCCGCTTCGACCGCGCGCAATGCCGCCGCGACGGCGGCGTCGAGCGCGAATGTCGCCCCGCGGTCGTGGAAGGAGTCCGGCGTGCGGTTGACGACGGCCATGACCGCGACCCGGCGCGCGGGATCGAACTCGAGCCCGCGGATGCGCCGCGGGTGCGGATCGATGAGCGGGATCGCGCCGCGGAGCTCCACGACCCCGAGCCTAGCGATCCCCCGCGTGCGGCGACGGCGCGGCGAGTCCGGACCGTTCCAAGCATTCAGGAAGCGATCAAAAATCATTCAGGAAACTCCCCGGAAACAGTCAGAGACTGTCTCCATGACCACCGGACCCCGCATTCTCGTCGTCGACGACGAACCGAACATCCGCGACCTGCTCGCGACGAGCCTGCGCTTCGCCGGCTTCGCCGTGCGCACCGTCGGCAACGGCGCCGCGGCCATCAGCGCCGTCATCGAGGAGGAGCCCGACCTCATCATCCTCGACGTCATGCTCCCCGACATCAACGGCTTCGGCGTCACCAAGCGCCTGCGCGCCTCGGGCTACACGAGCCCCATCCTCTTC